>JACCDI012118880.1_pt1 | contig 15544 bp, 10 predicted proteins | sample 7442791 | NCBI WGS metagenome assembly JACCDI01 (sample SAMN15323434, study PRJNA562643) | freshwater metagenome | isolation source: river surface water | place: USA:Blue River Watershed | collected 2017-08-15 | reverse complement strand
GTTGAGTTAGTTGGCTTGATGGTTATGTTTTGGCTTGGTTGATTGTTGAGTCACAGCTGTTGGCCGGTGTTGGTTGGCAGGCAGTGCACAAGTTTGCAAAAAAGTTGACAGATGGTTGCTTTTGATATTGGCCTTTCCTGCTGCTAACAAGTTTTTGAATACTGTTCTACATAGCAATATACTGCATAATAACATTTTGGGTGCATGATAATTTTAGGAATGCACCATAAGCTATTTTCTTCCTCATCATGCAACAACCTGAGAAAATATAATATTTCCTATGTACAATGCTTCTTATCATGCCTCTGTAACCTTACCATTTCAGGGTAAAATTACAATTGCATGACAAGGTTACAGATGAATGGTAATGCAGAAACAATATTGAAGGGGGAGAAGTACAGTACATAAAAAATCAAATGTTAAAAATACAAGAGAAATGAGATATAGGGGTGGAATGTTTGCATGTGTCAACTGTTAAAGAAAAAAGGTGGGGGGAGCAAGCACAGAAAGATGCATGGAATATGTTGTATAAGCAGATATGAATGTTGATTCATTTTTATTTCTGCGCCTTGGAGGTGATAGAGTAGGCAGGGATTGCAACAATTTCCATACCAGCATACATGCATACTATGATTTTGTAAAATTTGCACACAGAAGAAAGATAAAGATTTTTTGAAAACGCACAACACTGCTTCGCTCTGCCCAGCTTGCGATTCCAACAAACAACACAATGAACGATGAACACATTCAAACAAATAAACACATCAACCAACCATTAATTAGATTTGGGAAACCATGGAGCTCAGCAGAGAGGCTCAAGCCTCCAAGCGTAAGAGAGAGACCCCTCTCCTCCCCCCTGACTTACACATGATTGCAAAGGAGATCCAAAATCGCTCTGGGGAGGAGCAAAAGTCCACCATGACAGAGGATTTTTTCTTCCATAATTTTTTGGAGTTGGAGCAACAGCTGTTACTTCTGCTTGGCAATTGTAGTTGTGTAGAATGCCCAAAGACGGAGCAATTATCCACTTGCTTTGGACACTCAATTTTTTGAAATTGTACCCAAAGCAAGAGACTGGATGCGCAGCTGTTGGAGGATTGAAGGAAGCAGTTGAACCAAAGACTTTTTGTAAGTATGTGTGGCTGTTTACATATGCTCTGGCAGATCTAGAGTCAGTGTGGTAAGTTCTTATGTTTGCAGAAAGTTTTAAAAATATCAATTCAACTCTAACACTAACATTGATTTAATCAAAATATTAAAAGATCAATTTTGGTGACAGGGTTAAGCATGATACACATGACTGCCACCTGAGCGTCAATGGGACTGATTTCCAAATCCCTCAGCATGGCAGGGCCTTTTCATCTTGCAAGTTTGCAAAAAATTTGGTCTTTGCTATGAAGTTGGTCTGGGCATTCTTTCTGGTCACATCAAGTGGGTCAATGGGCCGTTTCCATGCGGAGATTGGCCAGACATCAATATTTTTTGCAGCTTGCTTCAGACTGTTCTTGAACCCAGTGAGAGTGTTGAGGCCAATACTAGTTACCATGGGGCTGCGCCATTCAATGTCAAGTGCCCTGGAGTTGGAAACCAATCTGAAAAACACAAAACTGTAAACTCATGCTTCAAAAATTTTGAGATCATTGGTCAAAAATTCTGCCATGACATTCCAAAAAATGGCTACGTTTTCAGAGCCATAGTTGTTCTCACCCAGTTAGCAATCAAAAATAGAGATTACCTTTGGAAGGTGTCATACAAAATGTAATTCCTGTATAATTGTTTTGTGCCACAACAATGACAAAAATATAGTAGATAAAACATGTTTTGACAACATTTTTTTGTCATTCATACAAAAATTTAACATACTATATATTATTTCAATTTTCAATTGAAAATAGAAATCTGTCCAAGTGTTCACTATAATTTCTAATTATTGAAGAGACAAAACATCATTATTACAATTTCTATTGCAACAACTAGAATATTTTAAGCTTTAAAATGTAAACACAATATTGAAGTCCAACATTTTCTTTTGCACCCTAACATTCAAATGCACAGTAAGAAAATTCCCTCAACCTCAACAAACCTGAACTTATCATGCCAATTAACCTACTGCTTTCAGATATTGCAACAAACAACCTTGTCCACCATTGTTGGATCCACAGTCAATAAAACATTGGCACTGAGCTTGCTAAGAAAGCTGCTAAGTACCCTGATCTGAATTTCACTAATTACAATGAATTACATTCCATTGTGTGTTTTCTCTTACCAATGAAGGCTGACTGGCACAGTGAAAGTTAGCTTTTGCTAAAGAATGATCACACCATTAATTGAATAGTATCATACTACACTTGTGTATCCTGGACAAAACATTCATGAAGGACAATACAATCCTGATATTACCAATCAGCCAGAAATGCTGTCAATAGACCAAAAAATCCACATAAAGGTATTGGATTACTAAACGTGATTGTTACCATAAAAACATGTCATGGTTCGAAGCTGCCATTATCTAGTTGGACCTTGATCCACCAAAACAGAGCCCATCAGCAGGAGGTATGACATAATGACCTATATCCTTCTTCCTTATCTTGTAAAATTGAAGTACTTTGGCTCCAAAGTCAGTGATATCATTACACAGGAACTTGAACAATCATGGCTTACTTGGCATCAAACACAAATACAAGTTGTATATAATTATAGATTGTCCTTTCAGCACCTCTTTCAAACATAGTGAATCAAAAATGCACCCTGCAGTCTTATGATATATGAAAATGATCAAAGCAGAAAATGGTAACAATTCTCAAGACACAATTGTTTGTATGGCCACCACAAACACCATAATACACATTGGAAGTAGTTAAAAATATTGTTTTGACTACAATGCATCCTGTGCTCTATGCAATCCACTATTTCTACATTACTTAAAGCAGGCCCCAGTACTCTTGATATATTACAAGACATTCTGTTCAATGTCTCACTTGTGGCAGAATAGCAAACTCTCTTGTGGATGATGTCTTTTGAAATCCAGTCAATCATGCATCAATATCTGTTGGAGAAGGAGTCCTTATCAAAACATCAGACCTGCTTGAGATCTCTTAAGGTCATGTGAATTATAGTGTTATCATGCCGTTTGATCCTGATCTAACAGAATGTTTTCATATGAGTTGCACTATTCCTTACAAAGACCCTGCAGCATGACTTTTTTGATAAGTTTGAGTAGAGGAGAGTGTTGTTCAAACTTTTCCCATAACTCAATTATCATGAATGCTGAGTATTCTCAATTCCCTAATTGAGTTACCTTGCAATACTTAGGGAGTTATTCTCAAACATCAGAGACTGTTTAATGTTAATGTTCTTAATTACATATATCATGTATAGATTACATGTTATCAAAATTCTATTTTATTTGTCAATAATATCTGTATCCTTTACCCTTGGCACATCATGACACATGAACTAAATATATTAGATGCAGTGTTCAAAAAGGCAGCATGCTGAGTGTAGTATCTAACTGTATATACATCCAGAAGAGACTAGATTTACACACTGTGTAATACATATACTAGGTACATCTATTTTCATACTTTTTAATTATTTAGAAACATTTAAGGTCACATATTATTTAAAATCACAATTTTTAGTAGGTTACATGATAGAAAAATATTTATGTTTGAGCATGACACATCAATTTCATGGCCTTGGTGTTTATGTCCTCCAAATCAAATGTAACTGAGGGGTATATGAGAGGACATAGACAATAATAACCCAAAACTGGAAGCAGATTTAAACTTGCTGCACTAACTTTATTGGACACTTGGTGGAATGTGGTTTCAGTCTTTTATGAGTAATCATATGTGCCAGAAGTCTCTGGCCTATATTCACCTAGGAAGGAGGAAGTATATCATCAAGTATGTACTTTTATGTGGCCTGATCATGCTTAATACTTCTGTAGTATGAACTAAGTCGTTTTTGTTCAATCATTCATTCAAATTCAAGAACTCTATCTTTACATTGCCATTAGAACATATATATACCATGAGAGAAGGCCTTTTGTAATTAGGTTTCACTTTGCAACTGACCCCATCTAAAGGCTACAGCAACCAGTATTATGTCACCTTCAGAATAGTTGGAGTTCACACATGTCCTGTTTTCATGTTTGAAAATGCTAAATAACTGGTGTCGACTATGTTGTGCAGCCTGATTTAAGTAGACAATAAAAAATTCAAAAAGTATTCCCTTTTAAATCTTGTTGTATCTGATCTAAACTGAAGTACTCAGAGATATGTGCAATATACAGGCCAAAAGGCATGAGACGCATATTCTTAAAAATTCTTAAATGATGTTGAGGTTAAGGGGTCATTGCTTTTAATTTGTCTATTAAATAGTAATGAGAATATTGCCTGATAATTCATGTAATTGTTCAAGTACAGTTGTGGGGTTTTGCTATAGATCTATTTAATTGCTGGTACTGTAAAGCTGTCGTCCATTCAACTAGCATTTGATTAAAATTTAGGAAATTCCAGCGGAACATTTGACAAACACTTCTAAAGTTGTTTAATCATTCTCTGAGAACATCCTTATTCTATTGAATCTGAAAAAAGAATCAATTCCATTTCCAAAAAGCCTGATGCAGGGTCTATCATTTTGACACATATGACTTCCAGCTCCTTTTATTGTGTATGGACTGACAAATTAATATATATAGTTCTTTGGGGCACCTATACTGCTTCCTTGGGTAGAAGCATACTGTGTTTGATATTTTTGACTTTAGTCTGACATAACATTGATATGTTTACATGCTTACATGTGGGAAAAGACTTGTCTCTTCAATAAATTGAATTATGAGGTATTCTCCTGGTCAAATATGACTAGGGTGTTGTAAGTAGTGATGGTAAAATAATATTTTATGTTGTCCTAGAGATTGACCCATTTCCTATCTATTATAACCACCTCAAAAACATCAACTACTACCAGAGTATACACTGATGTGAGATTTGAGAACTACACATGTTCTACTTAATGTTTCTTAGTCATCTTTTCACATGTAGGTACAAATATCATTATTGGCAAAATCATATGCAAACAGCTCATAAATGGATACATTGTAGAATTCTTTTATGTAACAAGTTTTACTTGATAGTTTTGTTAGGGACATACATTATGTGTGCCCGTGATTAGCATACATCAATGTAACATGAACTTCTTCAACAGCTACAGAAAAATTTGGAAAAGAAGAATTACAATAACTGCAAAAGTATTATTTTTTCCTATTGTTTCATTTACTCTTGGCCATAGATTTCAAAAATTATCAAACTACTCTATCTGATGTCTTTCTAATGTTACAGTCATTATATTCTTATGATCCATAAAAACTCCAAACTCGTATGATTTGGCATCATAATATATTCTAAATGAAATCGCATATTTCTCTAACAGTTCAAGCACAGTGTTTTGTAGGAGAGCTGATAGTCAAGAAGTGAGTCTTTGATGCCTGATCCATACATTCTTGCCATCCTAGCATATATTATTGCAGTTTTTTGCTTCACATTTTTGGTTGTTATGCAATATCAGTAATCAATGATTATTTGTGTCCAATAAATTGCTAGTTGGTACAGCCAGGCTCAAAATCATCAAACGAATTTCTCATCAAAAACATAAAAAATCATCAATAACTACAGTAAAATAAAAGTCAAGAGAGTTGAAATTCAAAATTGAGACAATGGGACAGTCAGGCTTTTACCCCTTCAAGCATGAAAAGCTCAAATCTCTCAAAATTTACACATCATCCATTTGAACTTCTGGAGTCATACGTACAAGCCAGCTACCATTGATTCTGTGCAAATAAAAAATGATACATCTATAGACAGAGAGGATATTGGTTAGAGAATTCTTAAGGCACATGTTTTCATTCTGCAATTTTAGTCTTCAAAATTTTGAGCTAAATCAACTACATTCTTGTAGCTGAGTGTGAAAAATGCAAACGACAGGAAAATGGGGGTAACATACTTGATAGCAGTGTAAATTCTTTAATTCTTCTGAATCTCTGGCATTTTTGTTACCATTATTGTCTTGTGTGTTGCTTTATTTTGTAGTTATTGTGTGGATCATGCATTTTTCCAAGAACAATGTAGCCATTCAACCAATTCAAATAGGAAGAAATAGACACAATACACAATTGACTTATGAGTGAAAATGTAATACTCTGAATATATAGACATGACTTTTCTTGTTTGATTATTTAGGCTCATCCATTTATTTCTGCACTCAAGCTATTCCTGTGAAATGCAATACATCTACTCATGTGGCTATTTGTTGGGTCATTCATTTTCTGAAGCTGATTGATTGGTTATCTTTGGGTATTGAGTCCTAAGTAGATGTGGTAGAGATTGGCCCTCTCTTGAAAAATATCCATATACTCTGATAGGGGCTATCCTTTCCAATTTTTGGGATAGAAACATTGTCAGCCAACATTTCTGAATATTGAATGCACAAATTCTTCATTCTTTCAACAATTACATATCCCTAAATAATATGTGACCTGATGCACCCAATGTAGGAAATCAACAACCATCTAATTCATATTTTCATTTCCAATTTTCAACCTGATGCATCTATCATTAGAATCAACAAAAATTGACTTGATCTTTTCATTCCTATAACACTCAATTTTGATCACATGTTCACTTTATTTGTTTAAATATTTTTCCAAAACAGACTAACATTTCAAAGCTTAGACTCTCAATTTTTAAAGAAAATATCAGTTCTGTTATGATTAAAAGCTCTTTTTTCTTGTTTTTTGAAAAAATATTGTACATTTTCATTGTGCTTTACATAATTCATAAAATTCAGGTTGCATTGTAAAATTTTGGTTGAAGGTTGTATATTTATTACTCAGTGAAGCAATCTGAGTCATTGGATGAAAACAACTTGCTTGTTGAGAATTATTTCATAATGTAATCTTCATTTCAAATCAATCCTCCCATCAAAATTTGTACCATCATTTATTTTGCCCTCATCCTTCAAATATGAAATATGTTGACTTGCTGGAAAAGTTGGAAAATGTACCAAATATTGTTGGCCAGTGACTGAAAGAGTCATATGTGATGAATTGCAAGAGTAGCTTACCACAATGGAGTCAAGTTTTTAGATAAAGTTGTCATTATTCATATCTTTGATGCTCATGAAATGTGAAATGAAAACTACTTTGAGTACATACCTGAAGTGAAAGAGAATGCCTCTGTAGATGGTCAATGGTATTACCATCAGACTTAAATGTGTAGACTATTCTAGCCTTCCATTTTAGAAATGAATCTACTAAGTGTGTGAGAATATTCTAAGAGGAAACTGACAAGATTGGGATGAAGTTGCTAATTGATCCAAAGAAGACCACATCATTTGATTTATCCAATTAGGACGGAATTGAAATAGGGTTTGTACAGTATAGATGGAGTGAAGCAATTAAGTTTAGGAAATACATCACAAACGACTGAAAAATGTTCATTTGAGAAAAGAAGGCAGAATTTAACAATTATGGTAGTGAAATGAATCCAATTCATGCTTCAGTACTATGGGACATGCAAGAGTCAAATGACAACTTCTTGTGCAAAAAATCCAAGCTTGCAATAAAAAAATCAAAAGAATCTATTGGTGATGGAATGAACTTTAACCTGCAACAACAGTCACCAGAGATGATTGCCTTTGTCTTATCCATTTCTATTAGTACTCCATCAGAGGTTAGAGGAGATGTCAAAGAAGTCATAGCAGAACAGCAAGATGCAAGAAATGGAAATAATTATGATCATCAACAACTACTATCATCACAGTGAGTACATGCCAAACCAATTTAGGAGAAATATGAAAAGGTGGATGAGGTGTTGTTTGAATTGAGTACAATGGAACATTTTGAACACGTATATGAGCATACTAGAATTCCTGGATTGTGATCAGATTAGAATGACCTGTATCATCCATGGCCAAAAGATGCTGTCAAATATTCTTACAGCATGTTGCCATGTACCATGTATCATATTTGGAAATATTGACAGTTGCAACATGTGGAAAATATGATGGTCAAATTTCAACGTTTTGCACCGTTTTGAAAAAGGCAAAAAATTGCATAGCATTAGTGCAAAATTCTTCCCAAGCATGCATTTTTTGTTTATTGGCTGTGCTCTTCTTGTCCCACAGAGGTCAAAAATGCACTGAAAAGTGTTGAGTGCCAGAATTTCTCATAGGACATCCTCCAGTATTTTTCAAGTGTACCCTCCTTGCACAGAGTCTCTGATGACAGAAGTCCAATTACACACATAGTTTGGAATCTGTGATATTTTCATCTGTTGCCAAAATCCAAAATCTTGTCAACATATCAACAACATTCCCAACTAAGCTTTGTATTTGACAAGAAAAATTATCCCAGAAGAATTAACATTACTTGTCCCCAAATGTCCACATGCCGTTTACAATTCCACAAAGATTCACCTGTTCTTGGATCATTGTCACTAAACAAAACAAAGTTGAAGAAGACTTACAAATCAATTAAGAAATGTTAGAAGAAATGAACGAAAAAAGAAACGAGTTAGAGGATGAATGATTTGGAGGCTATTACACAGAAATGCAAAACCCCAAAGCACTACTCATGAATAAGGATCAGTTGGAGAAAAGGATTAAAATCATATGATTCTTCACTGAATCAAATTAAATGCTTCAACCTTTAAGATTCATTGTTCAAGAGAGAAGTGGCTAGTTTGGGAAAAGAAATTTTGTTGAAATCAAACAGTGTCAAGAGTACTTGAGGCAGGATTTTTTGCTAGTCCCAATTAAGAAATCATATTTTTTGATGAAGGCTTTTCTAAAGGTATATGACAGAGGTGTATTGACTAAAATAGAATTAGAATAAGTCAATGTGTGTTTAATTATTGCATGATATCAATGGCAGTCATCATTCAACTAATACTTGTGATATAATATCTTCATTTCACTTGAAATAACTTATTGAAAAATCACTAGTACTTTTTATTTTAAATTCATTCACTAGTTATCAATATCTGAAAAACAAACACCAACTAGACTGGCATCTGCTGGTCAAATGTTTCAAATAAAATTTTAATCATATTGTAGTTTGAACAACTTTGGCAGTATTATGAAAAAATTCCATTTTTCTCAGCCTTCCCTCCCAACTTTTTGGCGCATTTTTGATAATTAGTTTGAGCTGCTTGTTTATTTCCAAAAATCTGTACCAAAGTACACTAATCCAAATTGCTTATATATTGTTTGCAAATGTTATCAGTAGCCTTTAAATTCTTTTGAACCTCACAATATACTATGGGTTGCTATGGTAAGGTGTTGATTCTCCTTTTGGTCAAAATACAACTTTAGTATCTTTTTCCTTGATCACAATCAGACCATCAAACAGATCCACATACTCAGTACATAGGACCAGTAGGATTTTTCTAGTAGCAGGTGTATATGATGAATAGTTTTTTAGTGCATGACATGTAGCGTCATTCTTACTTTTTGGCATTGTGGTATGTGTGTCTCTCACATGCTAATAACTGCTCTCGGCTTTTTAGGTAATTCTGTACTGTCTCACTTGATCATAGAGCATTCAAAGTCTTGTTCTCAATACAATTTCAGTAATTTGCATCACTGCATACTTCACATATATATGGTTGTACTGCCACTATTGTCTTTGTATTATGTACAGTGAATAATATTGTTGTAGACTATGTGGGTAGTCTAGAAGAGACATGTTTTAGTGCACAACTAAATTATGTCACATTGTGGATTGTAGTGATGTGTTGTTAGAGATGTCAGCCTCCAAAAGTATGTTGCCATCTGAGCCACAATCAAGAAGCAGTATTTTTTACCATACTAATTTAGATAAATAATCATAAGACTACATTTAATTTGAACTAGACTAGTACCAGTAGATTTAGTATTATTTTAAAAAATTTTATGTTTTGTCTGGGTACTGTTTAATGTTTACTACACAACAATTGGATACTATACTATTTATTTGTCTGTTTACTTTAAAACAATTGGATTTTTCACCATATTCCTCAGACCCAGTTAAGCAAGCAAATGAAGTGGAGTTGCTAGTACTGAAGGCATTCATTTTGATACTCTCAATACTGCCAAAATGACATTTACTACTTTCTTGTCCTTTTCAGTTAGGATTTGAGCATAGTTGCTCTCACATATCTTCGGCTTCATAGTCTTTTGGTAGCATCTGCCACATACCTGATTCAATCCTTGGTGTCATGCCATTTGTAGTTGCAATTTCCATGTGCCTAACAAAGTTTATTTTTGTTATGGTATGTAGATTTCTAGACAACTTTACCCTTGCTTTACCCTTGGAATTTTTGTGAGTTTTTTCATCTTCTTGACTGTGTTGAGTCAACTGAGCTTATTGGTCTTGGTAGAATTTGACATAAATGATTCAATAGATTCTGATGTTTTGATCATTTTGTTGAATTTCACTTTGATCATAAGTGGACCAATCAATGGAGGTTTTATAATGAGTCCTCCATTTCACTGCATCATACTGAGGAGGAAAATTTCTAAATTTTATTTATGATCAGGTTTTGGAATCTTAGTATCTAAGTGTTGAAGAAAGTTCTCCAAGTATTGCTGTGATGGATACATTTGATTCAGTGGGTTTGCATAGGTTGCAATCAAGTAGAAGGAGAAGGTAGTAGCAGCAGTTATGTTCAAATAACACTGACTGTTTGTGGTACCATTCAAAATTTCTTTTGGAGAATAAGGGTTTGGAACTGAATAGAGGACCTAAATATGCAAAGTTCCTCCAAGTGGAATCCAAATTTGGCTTTCCGTAATGTGTTGTCCTAAAGTTTTGAGAACGTTTAGCCTCAACCAGGACTTATTATTTTGATAAATTAAAATCATTGTTCCAGAACTTCTGAAATCTTAAGATCATCTAATGAATATCCACTTGACTAGAGGCTAAAACAAGAGCCAGTGATGAAATGATATTTGATATACTTGGTATATACAAAGTTCTATATTTGCTCAACAAGCGATTTACTGAGAGGACTTTATTAAGTGGTAATTTGAAAAAATCTAATGAGTTTCCAAACTCAATTCATGGGATATATGACTTATTAAATCATTTGTAGATCAAAAATGCACCTAAGTGGACATCCATTGTACCCATAATGCATGCATCAAGAGTTGTAAAGTTGTTTACTCTGGTATGTTGACCTTAAAAAATGTAAGTACTCTTGTCAAAAAATGATTCACTTAAAGTCTTCTTATATTTCCAAAAATTTCTCAAAAATATCTACTGACCAATTACATTATTTATTTTTGTATCCATAACACTCATGCTTGCTAATTTCATTGCATTTTTTAAGCTCTCCATGTTAATATCAAATTCAAACCAGCACTACTTTCATTGAATGTTTTTGATATTTAACATCCCTGGCCTCCTTTATTATTGAAAAGGCCTTGTGAATATTAATAAACTCTCTTTTGTCAAGTTTCTTCTTCATCCTGTAGAAAAAAGTTTCTTTTTTAGTGATCTCTATGAATTTTACTTGATTCTTCTCAGACTTGTTCATGTTATCATGGATAGGATTGATTCAATTTTCGTTTACTTTTCTGCTGTTCATTGCATGTAGCGTGCTTTAATATCAATTTTTATTTCAATAAGAAAACAAACATTATTCTCAAGACATCAAATATTTTAATTGTTTGTCTATCCATCAGACATCATATATATTTTTGTCTCTAAACTGTTTCATCAAAAATATCCATGACTATCTAATTCATTTTTGTCAATCATTATGAATCCATATAAATTCTGTTGATTTGGAAAAAAGTGCTGAACTCCCTCACCAAACTTTTCTGTGGATCAAACTTTTCAGCACAATGTTAGTATAAAATTTTATGACCACCATAACCAATATCATCATGACCCTAACACTAATATTCTTCCTTCCAAACATGATTTTTCAGGAAACCAACAATATTTAAGTACATGTTCACTGAGCATGATGATCCTTCAAGAAAACAACCCTCAACTCTCATAGAAATCTTAGTAAAACATTATCAAAACTTTGTCATAACTATGGTTGTCATCAAAAGCATCTTGTTCCTCCTAGAGTCCATTAAATGACCCACTAAATTGACTCAATAAATTACATTTTCAAACCAGAACTAGAATGTAAAATTCTCAATCCAACTTGTCAGTTTGTTGACCAGCGCATCTCAACAAACATTTGCATTTTTAAATCATCAATTACATAAGACAGTAAACACCCTGCCCTAGGATCAGTTAAGCAGGAAACCCCATGTTGCCATCACGACATACTGGACTTGCTGAGCTTTGCCACTTCACAAAAGTCAGAGAATTTTTACAAACTCTGTTCTTGGTATCACATTTTACTAATACTTGATTTGAGGCTGATTTATGCACTTTTATTTCACCAAAATATGATTCAGTTTTTTGATTATTTGTTCAATAATGAAGGCAACACCGAAACAAACCTCATTGGTTCCCTATTGTTTGGTTGTTTATCTTCTTATCAAAGTTCTTATCTGATTTGAATCATAGGCAAATTCAGTTGAGTGCAAACATAGATTATTCAGTCAGCGAATGAGATAAAGAAATTCTCTTAGCTTGTCAAGGGGATTTTATCATCCTTAGTCCCAAATAATCTTGCCTAAATTTTGATGCATTGCATTTTCTTTGTCATCGTAGTTCCTTGTATGAATAATGATAAGCATTAGCGTTTATGATATCTGTCTGGGAAAGGATGATGTGAATGCATTTGTTGACGTTCTGCCCATTACTTGACACTGTAGTCACGGACATTACATCGTGCGGCTCCATCTTTTAGAGTGCAGAGAAGAACCTGTTCAATATTTTTCAGTCATCGTTGATGTCCTCATACAGAGCCCATACAAAATTTTACTCAGTTTAAGATGATCACAAGGCCTGAATTCATTAAGACGTAAACGCCTTTGGAAAGAGGTTTTTATTTCTTGTTTCCATTCGTATCAAGGTGTCATTATCTGGGTGTGATTGTATAGTTAAAATCTTAGTAGGCATTATTCATGACAAATACCTAACCCAGAATGTCTAATATATTTTACAAAGCCATACCAACCATGACGGCAATTCAGCTGGGAGACACGAATCATCCAATTACTATTGACCTTTCGGCTAACACCAAAATACCAGTCAAAATCATTTTGTTTCTGAATGCAGTTGCCCAAACCAAATACGCTAATCATAACCAAATAATGCCACAAACGAACCAGAATTAGATGTAATATTAACCCATCATCAGCCCTACTTAATGTTTGCTCGTTTTGTCCTTTACTTTGCCGTGTATTTGGCTTCCCTCGTTCCAGATACCTTCCCACGAAGTTCCGTTTTCATATTTCATGGTCCCTTCGCCATGGGGCCTTGACCCAAAAATTGATTTGTAGAAAATAAAGTTAGAAATGATTAGACAAAAACGATAGAAAAGCTACCTTAATATACATTGTTCTCACCTGTATTCATCGTTGACATAACCAGAATACTTCCCTGGTTTTCCATGTTCGTCTTCTGTTTTCAAATTCTGAACGCGAATCCTCTTCTTTTTCTTCGACGAAGAAGCAACACTTCCAGACTTGTTGGATTCAGTATCAGCTGGGGCACGCGAACCACGAGAAGATCCACCCGTTGATGACTTACGACGAGGCGCCCTTTTCCCAGGAGGTCCACCACCTTCGTTGCTGCACTCAGGACACACGTCGTGAACGATTTTCCACCCTCCCATCATTTTTTTCTGTGCAATCTGTACACTGGGATGGCGGCAGCAGTAACCATCTCCATCGAATGGAAGGCTTCCGTAGCGGCTGGATTTGGCAGCCTGGCCAGGTTTGCCTTTGTTAGAGCGACAAGACTTGCGAGATGACGCCGACCTGCGAGAACTTTTGGATGCAACAGACATGCGGTCGTCATCGAGACCGACGTTATCTCCACTGCAGGCAGGGCAAACTCTCACGATCTTGAACATTTTCGTCGGGATCAGATAATTCAAATATTAGGTTTTATAAAGAAAAAAGATTGATGCTCATTTCATACAAAATGATACGTAAATCGATCACTCACCTTCCATTTTCCGAGCATTTTCTTTTTCGCGACCTGAATATGAGAGTGCTTAGGGCAACATCCGTTAGCATCGTGCTGCTGTCCTCTTACGTTCACTCCTTCCAACTGAGACTCTAACTTAGACATACTGGGAGACTTCTTCCCAGCGTTCGACTTTCTAGAGGAGCTGGACTTGACGGAACGATCGTCATCATGAGCTTCTTCAATGCACTTGGGGCAAGCTTTGTGTAACACCTTCCATCCTCCACTCATTTTCTTCGAGGCAAGTTGAACATTCCTATGGTAGTGGCATCTTCCCTTGTCATCAAAGGGGGTGTCGTACTCCTTTCGAGGCTTTCTGCCACCCCTTCCACGAGACACAGACCTCTGCCTGGACGACGGCTCTTTCGCCGGGGTTCCATGCGTGCGACCCTCGCGGACTTTTCCTCCACCAAGGGAAGTTCCCTTTTTCAATTTGTTCTTCTCAGAGACGCAATTAGGGCAGCAGCGCTTGAGCTCTTCGTAGCATACTTTTCCATTTTCATCTTTCATGGGATCGACGAGTTGACATGTTGGATGGACGATGCAGAAACCCTTTTTGTCAAACGATGCTCCTTGGAATGCTGGTTTGTTCTCGACTCTTGCTCCCATTTTGCCGACAATACCTAGTAGATTTGCGATAGAGTCGGGAATAAGCTAGAAGTTAGAAACGTAATAGTTCTTTTAGAAGCGGTTTCGGGAGATAGTTGATGGAAGATTTAATTATTTGGTGAGATTGATTGAATGTTGTTGAGATTTGAATGAAAATAAAATTATGATCAAAGGGTGATGGGAGCGAAGAAATAACATAGAATGTTGTGATTGAGTTCTTCGTTGTTGTATCGCTTTGTACTTGATTGAAATATTACACAATACAATACCTAATAGAGTTTCCTGTGTAAGGTCGTTTCATCAGCGGCCAAAAGTTGTGGAGGCCGATTTCTATTCATCGTGTGCAGTGTCCGCCAATCGTGCCTTCTATCGAAACAAGACCGGTAAAAGCGTTTACACAATTTCCACGTAGGAAGTACATATGGTAGATTCTTATTCCAGGCTGTAATAATGCTGTTTTGGGGGCTGTTGAGACAGGGCTTGTCTGACGCAGGAAATAGAAATGCCAGCGGTCATTGGGTACAACTGATATATAATATATGGTGAGAATGTTGTGCTATCGCGTGATGATGCGATGTGTGTGATATTTTATTTTTTTATAAAATATATTTAAAAAAAGATGTGTACCATACTGGACAATATTTTCAGCTCTTCCTCTCAACTCCACAGGAAGATAGGTAGAAGTTATACCATAGGGAGGTGCGAACTGGTAATTTCACTTTGTCAATACTAGGCACGGAAAGAGAGTTAGTAATCATACATCATCAGTCTTGGCTTTAGCCAAGGCTC
>JACCDI012246945.1_pt1 | contig 15548 bp, 18 predicted proteins | sample 7442791 | NCBI WGS metagenome assembly JACCDI01 (sample SAMN15323434, study PRJNA562643) | freshwater metagenome | isolation source: river surface water | place: USA:Blue River Watershed | collected 2017-08-15 | reverse complement strand
CAGGGCGAGCTCGACATTCCGGAAGCCGACGAGCCGCACGCGACCTTCGTCGAGAACGCGCTGGCGAAGGCGCGCCATGCGTCGCGCCTGTCCGGCCTGCCGGCGCTGGCCGATGATTCCGGCATCTGCGTGCCGGCGCTCGGCGGCGCGCCCGGCGTGCATTCGGCGCGCTATGCGGGCGAGCCGAAGTCGGATGCCGCGAACAACGAGAAGCTGGTGCGCGAGCTTGCCGCGCAGGCGGACAAATCCGCGTACTACTACTGCGTGCTGGTGTTCGTGCGCCATGCCGACGACCCGCAACCGGTGATTGCCGACGGCCGCTGGAATGGCGAGGTGATCGCCGAGCCGCGCGGGCAGGGCGGTTTCGGTTACGACCCGCATTTCCTGTTGCCGGCGCTCGGCAAGACGGCAGCGGAACTGTCCGCCGACGACAAGAACCGCCTGTCGCATCGTGGCCAGGCCTTGCGCGTGCTGATCGAGAAGCTGCAATGATTCCCATCCGGCCCGAGGGGCAGCCAGATCGTCTGCAGGCTGCGCCGCGTCGCGTGGTCGACAGCTACCTGAAGCCCGGCCTGCTGAACCTGCCGGCGCTGCCGCCGCTGTCGCTGTACGTGCATTTCCCGTGGTGCGTGCGCAAGTGCCCGTATTGCGACTTCAATTCGCACGAGGCTGGCGGCGAGCTGCCGGAGCAGGCCTACCTCGACGCAGTGCGCGCCGACCTTGAGCAATCGCTGCCGCTGGTGTGGGGGCGCAAGATCGTCAGCGTGTTCATCGGCGGCGGCACGCCCAGCCTGATGAGCGCGCAGGGGCTGGACCGGCTGATGTCCGACATACGCAGCCTGCTGCCGCTGGAGGCCGGTGCCGAAGTGACGATGGAGGCCAACCCCGGCACCTTCGAGGCGGAGAAGTTCAGGAGCTATGCTGCCAGCGGCATCAATCGGCTGTCCATTGGCATCCAGAGTTTCAATCCGGCGCACCTGAAGGCGCTCGGCCGCATCCACGACGGCGACGAGGCGCGCCGCGCAGTCGAGATCGCGCACGCCAGCTTCGGCAATTTCAACCTCGACCTGATGTACGCATTGCCACAGCAGACGCTGGCCGAAGCGCGACAGGATCTGGAGGTCGCGCTGTCTTTTTCGCCGCCGCACCTGTCGCTGTACCACCTGACGCTCGAGCCGAACACCGTGTTCGCGAAATTCCCGCCGGTGGTGCCGGACGACGACGCCAGCGCTGAAATGCAGCAGATGATCGCTGCACGCATGCAGTCGGCCGGCTACGAGCACTACGAAGTCTCGGCGTTTGCAAGGCCAGGACGGCGCGCGCGGCACAACCTGAACGATTGGGAGTTCGGCGACTACCTCGGCATAGGCGCGGGCGCGCATTCCAAGCTGTCTTTCCCGCACCGCATCGTGCGGCAGGCGCGCTACAAGCAGCCGGCGACCTACATGCAGCAGGCGATGGCGGGCAATGCGATCCATGAGGAGCATGAAGTGGGGCGCGACGAGATGGGCTTCGAGTTCATGCTCAACGCGCTGCGGCTGACCGAAGGCTTCGAGTCGCGGCTTTTCGTGGAGCGCACCGGCCTGCCGCCACAGGCAATTGAGCCGGCGCTGCAGCGGGCCGAGGCGAAGGGGCTGATTGAAGCTGACCACCAGCGCATCCGCCCGACCGAACTCGGCCGGCGCTTCCTGAACGATCTGCAACAGATGTTCCTGCCGGACTGAAAAATTGCGGAACCGGCAGGGCGGACAGGTATAATTTCGCGCTCAACCCGGAAGGAAGGGTGGCCGAGTGGTTTAAGGCTCTAGTCTTGAAAACTAGCGTGGGGGTAACCTCACCGTGGGTTCGAATCCCACCCCTTCCGCCAAGAAGACGTTCTTCAATGCTTCAATCCAAAAACTCAACCAGTTGATCTGATTGAATTTTTGCTCGGCTGTCCGGACCTCTAGATTGAAGAAAGTAGCCGTGTGGTGGTCATTCATCGGGTTGCTTCAAATCTCTTCCACATCAAGTGCTCCAGCCGCTCCAAGCCAGGGGCCCCACAAAGACACACATGCCCTGCTCACCCATTTAGGCCGGAACCACTTTGGAGTCTGCGGTAAAAAATGGTTCGGCAAATTCCCTCGGCGTCTGGCAACGGAGCGCTGTGCGGCCGCGCTTCGTTATATTCCAGCCGCCAATCACCAATGATTGCCTGCGCATGGCATCGATAGAAACCAATGCTCGTTCATGCACTCATCCCTGAACTTGCGATTGAAGCTTTCGACACACGCCATCAAGCTTTCGACACACGGCATCTGCTGCGGTTTGTCCGGTTCGATAAAACGTCGCTTAATCCCTTGCTCGTAGGCCCAGGCAGCCAGTGCTTTGCTGAGGGACTCTGGTCCCTTATCCACCGTGGCATTGCTTGGCAGTCCCGGTTCTCGGCCAGTCGCTCCAGCAAGCTGATGACCCGCCTTTCCGTCAGCGACGCATCACGTCGATAGCTCAACATTCTTGCGCAAAGTCTTCCACGATGTTCAGGCAACGCAGTCGCCGTTTATCCACAACGCCATCCGACACGAAATCCATCGACCAGCTTTGGCTCGGGGCGGTGGCCATCACCTTTCCCTGACGCTCGATGGCGGCAATCCGCTTGCGCGTGCCATCAAAAAAAGACGATTCCCGGGATGAATTGCCAAAGCGATTTGATTGAACGGAAAACCCTGTGTGTTGACACTGTCAACTATTTTTATTTAAGATGTAGACACTGTCAACAACTTAAGGTGTTGTATGAAAAATGATCGCTTAAATGCACTTCCCAATCGGTATGGGGCATACGCCATGGTGACAGGAGCGTCAGAGGGCATTGGGCAGTGCCTTGCCGAGGAATTGGCGAAGGGGGGTATGAATGTCGTGCTGGTAGCACGTCGGCAAGACCGATTGGACGCTTTGGCCAAAACGTTAGAGACCAAGTACGAAGTTATCTGCCCTGTGGTTCAAGCTGATCTTTCAAGTGCCGAGCAATTGGAGCATCTGCTTCAGATCACCGACAAACTGGACATTGGCTTGGTGGTCTGCAATGCGGGCTTCGGAGCAGCAGGTAATTTTCTGGATGCGGAGATCGACAATGAGATGAGCATGCTCAGTGTCAACTGCATGGCAGTTACCAGACTGGCTCATCACTTCGGTCGCAAATTCAAAAACAAAGGCGCGGGCGGTATGATTTTGCTGAGCTCAATTGTGGCGACACAGGGCGTAGCCAGATCTGCTCACTACGCTGCAACGAAAGCCTATGTCCATACCCTGGGAGAAGGTCTGCAGCGAGAATGGCATGGCCATGGCCTTGATTTATTGATTGTGGCCCCTGGTCCGGTCAAGACGGGTTTCGCTCAGCGTTCAAAAATGCAGCTCGGAAAGACCGCATCTCCTGAGGTGGTGGCAAGGCAGTCATTGCAAGCACTGGGACGTCGACGGCTGATTCATCCTGGCTGGCTAGCGAAGTGCATGGCCCTGGCGTTATCAACTGCACCGCGTACGCTGAGGATCAAAATAATGGGGGTCATTATGGCTTCGATGACCAAACATTTGCAACATTGACAAAGGAGCCGCGCATGGCCAAAACCATCAACGACCTTGAATTGAAAGAAGCCTGTGTCCAGGCCGCCAGAGACGTCATCTCTGAACAGGGTGTTGAGGGACTGAGCATGCGGGACGTGGCCAGGCGACTGGATATTTCGCATCAAGCACCCTACAGGCATTTTCCAAGCCGAGACCATCTGTTGGCTGAAATCATGCGCCGGTGTTTTGAAGACTTTGCTGATTTCTTGGATCGAACAGCCAATGCACATTCCGAGGATACGCTTCGCGGGATGGGCGAGGCATATATGACCTACGCCGCCCAAAAGCCGTTGGAATATCGCTTGATGTTTGGAACACCCTGGCCCGAGCCTGCTGCACATCCGGAGTTGGTCAGGCATGCAGTTTATGCATTTGATATGCTGAGACAAACTCTTGTCAAGAAGCATGGCAACAAAAAACAGGCCAAAAGACAGGCTGAACTGGAATCTCTGTTTATCTGGTCTGCCTTGCATGGGTTGGCGACCATAGAGCAGTCCAATGTCATGCAGCACCTGGTTCTTTCAAAGGGCGTCCAAGCGCAATCCAAGGATTTCATGATGGCCATGATTCAGTCGGCACTGGAGTCGGGCAGATCAAACGAGTTCATCAACCATGTGGTTTGAACGTCTTTGGCCAGCCATGAGGATGGCAATACTGACGTTTACACTCATCCAGTTCGCCGGGTGCACTAGTTTTAACTACACGCAAGCGGACAGCCCAGTTGCAATGGCATCTGTGCCGAGCATGGATCCCAAACCTCGAGTTGCCTTGGTCCTGGGCAGTGGCGGTCCGCGAGGTTATGCGCACATCGGGGTCATGAAAGTCCTTGAAGATGCAGGCATTGAATTTGACCTCGTAGTCGGATCCAGCGTGGGTTCTTTGATCGGAGCTTTTTGGGCAAGCGGTTACTCTGCTTCCGAAATCGATGAGTTGTCAACGCAGGGCGGCCCTTTGACTGTTTTTGACTTTTCTATTTTTGCTGATCGCGGTTGGATCCATGGGCAAAGGCTTCAGGACTTTGTCAATGATCGACTGAACAGTCCGCGCATTGAGATCATGCCTAGAAAATTTATCGCTGTCGCGACGCGTTTGACTGACAAGCAGCCGGTTTTTTTTCAATCTGGTAATGCAGGCGTGGCTGTCAGAGCTTCAAGTGCTGTAAGCAAAATTTTTTCACCGGTAGGTATCCAGGGCATTGAATATGAAGACGGTGATGAATCACTGCCCGTGGCTGTTCGCGCAGCACGGCAGGCCGGGGCTCAATTTGTGATTGCAGTCGATGTGACCGCGGTTCCGGGAACGGCTCCTCCAGACACATCGGTTCCGAGACTGCTGCGTGAAGCCAAGCGCCGTGCCAGAATTGACCCTGAGTTGATGCAGGCTGACTTTGTGATTCATCCTGATCTTGGATTTGGGACGGTGCCAACGCCAGCATTTTTTGAACATGCGCGCCGCTCTGGCGAAAATGCGGCAATTCGCTTGCTGCCAAGTCTTCAAGCAGCAATGGCTGTCGCTAATTTATTACCTGCCAAGTAAGCGAGCAGCGAGACTATGGCCTGACGTTCGAAAGCAAACCGTCCCTCTCCGCTGAACCCTGATGGCGACGAAGCCGGTTACCGTGTGGCCTTGCGGCTCCGCGGCATGCTTGAGCATTTTCTGCAGGTCGGCGGCACCATATTCATCCGCATTGTCCTGCGAGTTTTCCGTAGCCTTGATGCGCGGGAATGGGTCGGCAGAGTTGCCTGTAAAATCAGGCGCCATCCGGCCAACGAGCCGAGACAACCCAGGGCCAGACCATGCGAATCGCTTTATTCGGTGCCACCGGAACCCTAGGGCAGGCGACCGCAGCAGTCATGCTGGCCCATGGGCATCACGTGGTTTGTCCGGTGCGCCATCGCCGCAAGTCAGCCGAGCAGCCGCGCACGCTCTTGCAAGATGCCGAACTCCGTCCTTACAACGGCTCGTCGATTTTCGGCTCGCAACCCGATTTTTTCCGGCGCGAGCGCATCGATGCCGTCGTTTCCTGCCTCGCCTCGCGCACCGGTTCGCCGGTCGATGCCTGGGAGGTGGATTACCGGATGCACTCGGAGATGCTGGCGCAGGCAAAGGCCGCAGACCTGAAGCACTTCGTGCAGCTGTCTGCCATCTGCGTGCAGAAGCCCATGCTGGCCTTCCAGCAGGCGAAGCTGGCTTTTGAAAGCGAGCTGCGCGCGTCGGGACTGCGTTACAGCATCGTCAGGCCCACCGCATTCTTCAAATCGCTGTCCGGCCAACTGCGGCGCGTGCAACAGGGCAAACCCTATCTGTTGTTCGGCGATGGCCGACTGACTGCCTGCAAGCCCATCAGCGACCACGATCTTGCGCAGTTTCTTGCTCGCTGTCTGACCGATGCCGACAAGCTCGATCGCGTCCTGCCCATTGGCGGACCGGGAGCAGCGATCACGCCGCGCGAGCAGGGCGAGTACCTGTTTCGGCTGACCGGGAAAAAACCTCGCTTCCGGCATGTGCCGGTCGCAATGCTCGACCTGATCATTCACGGCTTGCGTGCGGGCGGCTGGCTGGCGCCTGCGCTGGCCGACAAGGCGGAGCTTGCGAAGATCGGCCGCTATTACGCAACCGAATCGATGCTGGTCTGGGATGCCGCATCACGGCGATATGACGCCGATGCGACACCCTCGTTCGGCACCCAGACCCTGTTCGAGCACTATGACCAACTGGTCGCCGGCGATGTCCGTGTCGATTTGGGCGAGCATGCCGTGTTCTAGCCGGCCATGGAAGCGCTGCTGATCATTTACGATGGTGCCTGCCCCTTCTGCACCGCCTACGTGCGGCTGTTGCGGCTGCGCGAGACATTTGCCGTCGAATTGCTGAGCGCGCGCAGCGACGATGCGCGCGTGTCGCATTACCTTGACCTCGGCTACCGTCTGGACGAAGGCATGCTGGTCGTCACCGGCGGAATGGTGCATGCCGGTGCGGACGCAATGAATCTGCTGGCCGCATTCTCAGCGCCCGCCGGTTGGCTGAACCGCGTGCAGCGATTCGTGTTCGCGCGCCGCTGGCTGTCACGATTGCTTTACCCGTGGCTGCGCGCCGGGCGGCGGGCGGTGCTGTGGGCGAGGCGGGTGCCGACGATAGCGGCTGCGAGGACACAACGATGATTCGACTTTGGACGCTCGTGGCGGCGGCACTGCTGCTCGCCGGATGTGCATCGATCAGTACCGGTCCCGATGGCGCGGCCAGCTACCGCTACAGCAGCTTCAATTTTTCCGGCGACACCTGGGCCGCGCAGAAGCGCCGCTGCGAGCCGCTGGGCATGAAACCCCGCCACCTCGGCACCGACTGCGGCTTCTGGACCTGCGTCAGCCATTACGACTGCCAGCCCGCGCAGTGAACGCTGCTCACCATAGCGTGGCGCTGTAAATGATCGCCGGGTAGCCGGCCATCCACGCCCAGACGAAGCGGTTCAGTCCGAAGAACACGAACACGAGGAAGTGGAACAGCGTCGCGACGGCACAGAATGCGATCGCGAACCTCGGGCCGAGCAGCGCCAGCGGCACCGCACATTCCCAAAGGATGAAGGCCCACGAGCAAAGGATGGCCACCTCGCGGCGACGGAACACGCTGTCGGCGGGCAACGGCCCGTGCAGTCCGCCGTCGAGGAAGTAGGGCAGCGCGATGCCGCGCCGCCACTCGGGCGAGAACAGCTTGATCGCGCCCGAGATGAAGTACGAGCTCATCGCATGGATGCACACATAGACCAGCCCCGCCTGCCAGGCCAGCACCGGGTCGACGAATAGGCTTGCCCAGTGCGCGATCATCAGGCCGGTCAGCGCGACGACGGTCATGAAGTCGCTGCCGCCATTGAATGCGCCGCGCCAGCGGATCAGGATCACGATCTGGCTGGCGAACAGCAGCGTCGCGCTCGCGATGCTGCTGCCGGCGTAGAGGCTGGCAGCGGCGCCGAGGCGCAGCAGCAGGTGCGCATGGTGCACGCGCTCGCGGTACAACCAGTCGAACACGCTGCGAATGGGCGCGGACGCATGCGCGAGGTCGCCGCGCTGCAGCTCCCAGCTCCACAGCGCGTCGCGTCGCTGTGCCGCGCGCAGGCGCAGGAACTCGATGGTCTGTATCAGCAGGCTGGTGGCCAGCAGGCACTCGAATGCGCGCAACGCGAGGTAGAGCGGATGCACGTCAGCCCTCCAGCACCGGCGAGATCAGGATCGCCATGTCTTCCGTAGGCGCCTGCAGCGGCGGCACCTGCCGGATTTCGAACTGCCAGCGCTGCGTGTCGCGTCCCTGCGCGCGCAGCCAGTCGCGCGCTAGCCGCGTCACCATGCGGTAGGTGACCAGCTCGCGCGGGTCGCGGCCGTCGGGCAGGTTCTGGATGTCGAAGGCGAGGTGATCGACCAGATTTTGCTGCGCCAGCAGCAGGTTGTTACGCGGGTTGTGGAACAGGTGGGCAAGCTTGAAAGGCGCGCGCGGCATGAACATCTGCCAGTCGCCCCACTGGCCGGCGTCGTCCAGCGCGCGCACGAACAGCCGCGGCTGGTGCCCGAAGCCATGATAAAAGCGCCAGTTCGGGAAAAAGCTGCGCAACAGGAAGAGCCAGGGCCCGGAAATCTCGCGACCGCGCAGCTTCAGGCTGCCCAGCAAGAATGCGAAATAGGCTGCCACCAGCAGCAGGCTCAGGGTCTGGACGGTCTTCACGGCTTGACTTCAGTCAAATACGTTGCAATCTAGAAATTCTATCAGCCGGCTGTTGTCCCCCTGAAAGGGCTCGGTCGATTACACTTGCGGCTGTCTTGGAGGAGCTTGCTGATGGATTTGGCGATGATCGAAACACGCCACTGGGTTTTGCTGGTCTTTGTTGCATCGGCGCTGTACGCGCATTTCCGTGGCCGCGTCCGTTTCGGACTGGCGCGCGCCTTGTTGGATTTCACGGTGCTGATCGCGCCGGTGAACGCTCTGATGTATCTGTTTTCGCGCACGCCGCGTTCGGCGTTCATCGATCAGGCACGCGAATTCCCTGAGCTGAAACTGCTCAACGATAACTGGCAGGTGATTCGCGACGAGGCGATGGCACTGGCCGACGGCGGGCAGATCCGTGCGGCCGAGGGCTACACGGACATGGGTTTCAATTCCTTCTTCCGCACGGGCTGGAAGCGTTTCTATCTGACCTGGTACGGCCGGGACCTGCCGTCGGCGATGGCGCAGTGCCCGAACACGCTGTCGCTGCTGCGGCAGATCCCGGGCGTCAAGGCGGCGATGTTTGCATCGCTGCCGCCGGGCGCAACGCTGCAGCGCCACCGCGACCCGTATGCGGGCTCGCTGCGCTATCACCTCGGGCTGGTCACGCCCAACCATCCGGACTGCTTCATCGAGGTCGACGGCCAGCGCTATTACTGGAAGGATGGCGAGGCGGTGATGTTCGACGAGACCTACATCCATCATGCGGCGAACAAGACGCAGCAGCAGCGGGTGGTGCTGTTCTGCGATATCGAGCGTCCGTTGTGGACCGCGCCGGTACGTTGGTTCAACCGCGTGTTCGCAAAATACGTGCTGTCCGCCGCCGCTTCCGCCAATGCCGAAGGCGAAGCTATCGGCGGGCTGAACAAGTTCTTCAAGGTGTTCTATCAAGGACGCCTGAAGGCCAAGGCCTTCAAGGCGAAGCGCCGCCGCGCGTATTACGTGCTGAAGTGGGCGGCAATCCTCGCCCTGCTGTGGCTGATCTTCTGGTGATCCCATGACTTTCCGAGTATTCATTCGCAGCGCTGCCTTCATGCTTCTGTTCAGCCTGTCGCTGCACGCGCATGCCGATTGGAAGCGCGTGGTCAACGGCGACCGCGCCGAGTTCTACATCGACCCGGGCACAGTGCGCATCAAGGGCGAGCAGCGCGAAGTCTGGAGCGTGATCAACTACCACAATCCGCAGCAGTTGCAGTCGGGCCGCGTCTTCCGTTCGATGCGCACGCTGCTGCAGCTCGAGTGCGCGACCCATTACGCCCGCAGCATCCACGGCACGTTCTTCAGCGGCGACATGCTGCGCGGCGAGAAGCTCTCCGAGATGGGCACGCTGCCGCCCTGGGAGCCGGTGAGGGCCGGTACGCCGATGCGGGAGATCCTCGATCTTGTCTGCCGTTCGTGACACCACGGGCGGCCTGCGCTGGCACTGGCGCGCGTTCTGGCGGCGTCATCGCTGGCGCGAGACCACGCGCCTGATCGCCGACTGGCTGGCCGGCACGCAGCCGGCGTCGAAGCACCTGCTGCTGATCGGCGGCAGCGCCGGATGGATGATGTCGGGACGCTGGCTGCAGCGCTTCACACGCATCGACCTGGTGGACGTCGATCCGCATGCGCCGCGGCTGTTCCGATTCAATCACGGCCGTGCGTTGCGCGAGTCCGGCACACAACTGAACTTCGTGCAGGCCGACGGGCTTGCCGGTCTCGAGGCGCTGCTGGCCGCGCATCCGCAGGCCTCGCTGTTCTTCGACAATGTGCTCGGGCAGCACCTGTACCGGGTGCGCTCCATCGAGCGCGCCGAGGCCGACCTGGCGCGCATCCGCGGGCAACTGGCCGGGCGCGACTGGGGCAGCGTGCATGACCTGTATTCGGGCCCGGCTGATCCGCTCGCGGTGCCGGCGGCGCCGCTGCTGCATTTCGACGCAAGGCGTGAAGCGGACGGCCTGGTCGTCGACGGGCTGCGCGGCACGCCCTTGCACAAGCGCCTGCTGGCACAGGTCGGCGGCCACCCGGACTGGATGGACCACCTGACCTCGGAGCTGTTTCCGGTCGGCGCGAGCAGCCGCCTGATCGCCTGGCCTTTCCTGCCGACCTACGCGCACTGGCTGCAAGCCGGCTGGGTGCCGGGGAAAGCTGCCGGCGGATCGCACTGAGCCTCAGGTTTTCTGTCGAAATGTCGATATCCGAATATCGCTAGAATGTCGCCTGTTGCCTGCCCGTCGATGGGAACCGACCCAATGAAACGTATCGTCCTCTCCTTTCTGATCGCTGGCGCCTTTGCCGCGCCCGCACTCGCGAACGACCCCGGCCCCGCCGCCGCGCCGCGTCCGCCGTCGCCCGGTGCGACCCACCAGCCGAAACACCTGCTCTGGGAATACGAGGGCGAGAGCGGCCCGGCCAAATGGTCCTCGGTCGATCCCAAGTTCCGTGCCTGTAATGTCGGCAAGCGCCAGTCGCCGATCGACATCGACACGCAGACGGCCGAGAAGGGCGGCCTGAAGCCGATACAGTTCAGCTATGAGGCCGGCCCTGCCGAAATCGTGAACAACGGCCACACGGTTCAAGTGAATCTCGCCAAGAGCGGCAGCGCGCGCTTCGACGGTCTGGAGTACAAGCTGGCGCAATTCCACTTCCACGCGCCTAGCGAAGAAAAGCTCGACGGCATGGCGCAGCCGATGGTGATGCACCTCGTGCATCGTGCCGGCGACACCCGGATTGCCGTCGTCGCCGTGCTGATCAAGCTGGGCAAGGAGAACAAGATCCTCAAGCCGGTGTTCGAGCAGTTGCCGAAGGTGCCCGGATCGAATGTCACGCTGGAAGGCTTCAATCCGGAGGGTCTGCTGCCGGTCGATCCGACCTATTACGCGTATGTCGGTTCGCTGACCACCCCGCCTTGCACCGAGGAGGTGAAGTGGCATGTGATGAAGCAGCCGATCGAGGTCTCGTACAAGCAGCTGGCCGCGTTCAAGGCCTTGTACAAGATGAACGCACGTCCTGTGCAGCCGCTCAATGGGCGCCGGGTGCAGGTGTACGCGGAGTAAGAAGACCATCAGAAAAAACGCCGCTGTGACGAGCGGCGTTTTTTTTCAGATCTTTTCCAGAGACTGATGCAGCCTCAGTATCTTCTGTTTCAGGTCGGGATGGATATCCATCATCGATGCGTTCGTCGCCAGCTGCCGTCGAGCGGTATCGGCCGAGGGCGCGGCGACAGTCTCGGCAGCCGGTTTTGGCGCGGGCTGGAACAGCCACGCGCTGGTCAGCAGCACATTCGCTGCCAGCCACAATATCCACAGCGTGCCGGCAGACAGGCTGCCGAGCTGCGCCATCTCGCCGAACTCGCCCGCCCATCCGGTCCAGTCAAGCCGCAACCACCACAGCACGCTGTGCTGCACCTTGCAGGTCCATGCGAACGCAATGAAAAACAGCAGCCAGTCGATGGCCAGCAGCAGGGCAGGTAGGCGGTGGCGAAGTTTCATCGTTTCATGACTTCAGCGCAGCGCTGAGTTTTTCGCTCAGCGATTCGGCGACCTGCATGCGCAGCTTCGAGGTCTCGTGTATCTCCTGCTCGCTGCGATACGCATTGCTCACCAGTTCGGCTGCGAGGCTGCGCACGCCCTCGATCTCGATGTCGAGCGCGCGGATCTTTTCTTCCAGCGATTTCTTTTCCTGCAGCTTGCCGCTGATCAGGCGAATCGCCGCATTCACCTGGGTCCAGGCCTGCAGCCGCGGATCGCTGATCTTGAGGCTCTCGAAAACTTCCTGCATCGAATCGCCGATATCGACCAGCGCCTCGGTCGGCAGTTTATCTGCCGATTCGGCGGAAGGTTTTTCCACCCGAACATGCTCATTAATCGAGATAACCTGTCCCGCGGCTTCGCTCCATCCGGCTTCCGGTTCGAATCGCATCATCGTCGGTTTTGTCGAGTGCTTGCCCATGGTGTAAAACCTTTAATTAGAAAAGCTTTAAATAAAAAAACGTTTGGATTTTCAACAAAGCTTGAATATACTCCGCGTTATATTATGGCAAATTTTCCCCTCAAGCAACTGCTAAGTAAGCAATAGCCTGACAAATCAACGGCTTGCGAGAAAATCGAAGGAACATCATGAGCAAGGCACTCAAGGTCCTGATTACCAGCCAAAAGGGCGGAGTCGGCAAAAGCACGGTTTCCGCAAATCTCGCAGCCTATTTTGCTTACATTTCCGGCAAAAAAACTACGTTAATCGATTTCGACCATCAGGCGACGGCGGGAAAATGGGTGCGCAAGGCTTATCCGATTGGCATCGATTGCCAGACGGTTGATTTGCCGAATGCCAAGGGATCGGGTATTGCGCTGTTGAAAGCGAAAGAAGCGCTGCGCAAGGCCAATGAATGCCGCGAGGTGGTCATTACCGACCTGACCTGGAACGACGTCTTGCCGCCGGACTTCATGTTCGAGTTCGACCTGGTGCTGGTGCCGAGTTCGCTGTCGCGCGTCGAGCTCGACAGCACGCTGGAGTTCGTGAACCGCTTTTCCTTCGTCTTCAACTCGCGGCTGAAGAAGCCGCCGAAGCTGGTGATCGTGCCTAGCCGCGTCGACAACCTGCAGACCTACGAAAGCATTTTCTCGAAGTCGTTCAACGCCGGCTTCTTCCTGTCGCCGCCGGTGATGTACAGCGCGAGCGCGAACGAGTTCTTTGGCACCGAGTTTTTCGTGATGACCTCGAAGAAGGAAATCCGCGAGAACTTCCTCGAGTTCGGCCGTTCGATCGAGCAGCTCGGCGAGAGCGAGGCCGACCTGCGCCTTGCGAAGAAGCAGGCGCCGCTCACGCCCAAGATCAGCGGCTCCATCCTTGACCGCTTCCGCGCGATCCGCAATGCCGAGGCCGAAGTGCCGGCGCGCATGGCGGCCAATGACAGCGCGCGGCCGAAGGCCTCATCGCGGATCAAGTCCGTGATTCCTGCCTTCCTGACCATGGGACGCGATTAAACTTCGCGGAACTTGCGCAGCAGGCCACCGGCCCGCCTTCAAGGCGGGCTTATTTTTTGGCGGCTGCGGCGCTGGTGTCGCTATTGCCTTTGCCGTCGTTGGGCTTCGGAGGCGGGGGCGGCGTGCCATACAACAGGATGGACACCTCCCTGTTGGTCTCGGCGAATGACTCCAGCAGGCCATCGACCATTGCCGCCAGCGCGGCCGAATCGGCCGACCCCAGCCATTGCGAACGGTTGTTGCGGATGACGATCAACTGCTCGGCCGTGCAGTTCGGTGCGAACTTCTTCAGCCACGCGCTTGCCTTTGCACGTCGCGCCTGTTCGTCCGTGTTGTCCATGCCGATGGCGCGGAAGTCGGCCACCGTACAGCTGAGTCTCTTCAGCGGACCGGCCGGCTTCGGCGGTGGCGGTGGCGCTTCGTCGGCCTTGCCTTTCTTGGGTGGCTTTGGCGCGGGGGCCGGATCGGTCTTGGCAGCGTCGGCATTCGCTGCTGCCGGCTGAGAAGCGGCGGCCGGTGCAGGTGTCGCTTGCGCCGCGGGCGCTGCAGGTGCGGCCGGTGCGGCCGGATTGGCGGCTGCGGGTGACGCAGCGGCACTGCCGGCCGCCGGCGCGGCAGCCGGCGCATTGTTCGGCTTGGCCGCAGGCGCTGTCTGCGCGGCAGCGTGGCCAAGCCACAGGGAAATCAGCAATAAGCTCAGGCGGGGCATCATGCGTTGGGTCGGCCTTAGTCAGCCTTGGCCTGGTACTGGATCGTGATGCTGATGCGACGATTGCGCGGGTCAGCCGGATTGTTCGGTATGTACGGCGCGGTATCGGCCACGCCCTCGATCTTCGCAAAGCGCTCCGGCGGAATGCCGGCGCTCTCCATGATCCTGCGCGTGCTCTCCGCGCGGTCGCCCGACAGCGACCAGTTGCTGCGCACGCCATCGTCGAACGCGAGGCTGTCGGTGTGGCCGCGGATGGCGACCTTGTTCGGCATGCTCGCGACCGATTTCGCGACCTCGCGGATCAGCGTCTCGGCCTTGCCCTGCATCCTCGACGTGCCGACGCCGAACATCGAGAAGTCGGCCTTGTCGATCACTTCGATGCGCAGGCCGTCCTTCTCGCGGATGAACTTGACCTGGTCCTTGATCTTGTCGAGCTGCGGATTCTGCTGCAGCGCTTCCTTGACTTCCTTCTCGAGCTTGTCGAAGTTCTTCTTGTCGGTCTCGGCGGCGATCTTCTGCCTTTCCTGTTCCGACAGCTCGCTGGCGTTCATGTCGTTCTTCTCGTCCTTCGAGTCGCCGCTGTCGCTCTTCTTGCCGGCTTCCGAGCGCGGCGTCTCGCGCTCGAACAGGCTGGTCTGCTGGCCCGCATAGGGCATGCCGTCGGGGTCGAGGATGGATTCGCCGCCCATAATGCCGCCGGTACCGGCCGATTGGCTGATGCTCACCTGGCTGTGGGACACCGGCTTGAAATAGTCCGCGATGCTCTTGCGCTGGTCTTCGGTGGTTGCGCCGAGCAGCCACATCAGCAGGAAGAAGGCCATCATCGCCGTCATCATGTCGGCGAGCGCGATCTTCCACGCGCCACCGTGCGCGCCGGCATGACCGGCGTCGATCTTTTTCTTCTTGACGATGGGCTCTAGCGCCGGGGCGGCGCCTTCGGCCGGTTTGTTCTCGGCTGGTTCAGCCATGCTGGGTTCCTGCGGTTATATCGACCAGAATCGACACGAACTGCGCAAAATGAAGGGACTGCCGGAAAAAGCGCTGTCCTGTCCTGTGCTCTTTATGCAAGATAATACCGGATATATTGCCGAATAGAACTATTTGCCGGCCTGCGCCGCGTCCCCGATGAGATCATCCCGCTGTCTGGTTGCTGCGATTTTTCCCGTATTGCTGGCGCTGTCGCCCGTGACCGGCCGTGCGCTGACGGCTGACGCGAATCCGGAGGCCGCCACCGCTTCGGCGCAGAAAACGCTGGCGCATGCAAGGCGCTGGATGGCCGCCTCCGCGAATCCGCTGGCCACCGACGCCGGTCTGCAGGTGCTGCGCGAGGGTGGGTCGGCGATCGATGCCGCGATCGCGATGCAACTGGTACTGGCGCTGGTCGAGCCGCAGTCATCGGGGCTGGGCGGCGGCGCATTCATCGTCGCCTACGACAAGCGGCGGCGCGCGCTGACCACGTTTGATGGCCGCGAGACCGCGCCGGCGGCGGCCGGTCCCTCGCTGTTCATGGCCGACGGCAGGCCGCTTTCGTT
>JACCDI010788169.1_pt1 | contig 15551 bp, 10 predicted proteins | sample 7442791 | NCBI WGS metagenome assembly JACCDI01 (sample SAMN15323434, study PRJNA562643) | freshwater metagenome | isolation source: river surface water | place: USA:Blue River Watershed | collected 2017-08-15 | reverse complement strand
GGAAAAAACAGGTCAGAATGGACGTCATCCAATGCCTAGTCCAGAAGCTTGGGCTAAAACTAAATCGCGCCTTGGCATGGATCCTAAAACACTAGTGGTCGCTTATGACAACCATGGGTCGGTATACGCAAGCCGACTATGGTGGATGCTCAAAGCTACAGGTCACGCTAACGTCAGAGTTCTCGATGGTGGGCTAGATGCCTGGAATGGTCCTATTGGAACAGTACCGCGCCCACCAATACCTACCAAGACTCCAGTGCAAGCAATGCCTTATGTTGGCTTAGTGTTAGTTGATGAAATGGTGAACAATCTTCAAAGCAAAAACATGCTCGTAATAGATGCTCGCATGGCCGATCGCTTCCAAGGTCAAAACGAAACGCTAGATCCTGTCGGTGGACATATTCCTGATGCGATCAATTACTGTTTCCGCAATAACCTGTCTTCGAAATCATTTAAATCCCCCGAACAACTCTATAAAGATTTTGTGGATTTACTCGGCACCAAAAAAGCTTCTGAGATCATTCACCAATGTGGCTCTGGAGTAACTGCTTGCCACAACTTGCTAGCTATGGAGCTAGCAGGACTTAAGGGTTCAAGACTCTACGCGGGTAGCTGGAGTGAATGGTGCGCAGATCCTAGCAGACCTGTCGCTCGTTAATGCATTAAGGAAAGCAGCACTACAAAACCAACACCGCAGGCAATCAAAATCGTCTGGCGAAGAGATTCTGCCCAATGAGGGCGTCGGTGCATTTGCGGGATTAAGTCACTGACCGCAATGTAGATAAAGCTACTCGAAGCTAGCACCAAGAGGTAGGGCATTGCCGCATGCGCCCGCTCCAAAAAGAAATAGGCTAATACACCGCCCACCACAGCAGACAGGCCGCAAATGAAGTTGTAGAGTAGAGCACGAGTACGTGTGAAGCCTGCATTGAGAAGAACAATAAAGTCACCAATCTCTTGTGGAATTTCATGGGCAATGATGGCAATTGCTGTAAAGATTCCTACTTGAACATCCACCATAAAGGCAGCCGCTATCAGGATGCCATCAACAAAATTATGCAAACCATCACCGATCAAAATCATCCAACCACTTCGACCCGCCACTTCTGCATCATGCCCATGATGATGTCCATGACCATCTCCTTCATGGTGATGGCTATGTCTTAATAAGGCAATTTTTTCAAGCAAGAAAAATCCCAGCAAGCCTGCCAGCAAAGTAGCAAAGAGAATTTGGGGATCAGCCCCCTCCATAGAGAATGCTTCCGGCAAAGAATGTAATAGAGCTGTTGCTAGCAAAATTCCCACAGATACGCTCACCATGTTGTTCACCATCTTGGATAAAAAAGACAGTGAAAAACTAGCTGCAACTAAGACGCTAGCGGTGCCTGCTAGCGCCGTTACCAGCAGTATGCTTTGCAAAACCGACATTGAAATTACGCCACTCTGTTTTGCTTAAACCATGCAATGCACTTTTCCCAGCCATCTTTTGCTGGACCCTCACGGTAGAGTGCACGGTAGTCAGCATGAAATCCATGAGGTGCATCTGGATAGACTTCAAAACGAGAGGCTTTAGCGGCAGGGTTTTTAGGAGCAGCCTTAGCAAGTTCTTGACGCATTTGCTCAACTGTTTCCAATGAAATACCAGCATCGGCTCCGCCATATAAACCCAATACTGGAGCCTTGAGTTCAGCAGCAATATCTACAGGATGCTTTGGGCTGTTTTCTGTTTTCTCGCCCACCAAACGACCATACCAGGCAACCCCAGCCTTCACTTGAGGAAGTGTTGCGGCTAGCCATGTAATGCGGCCGCCCCAACAGAAGCCAGTTACACCAACTTTTTTCAGATCACCGCCATTCTTGCCTGCCCACACTAAAGCAGCCTGAATATCATTTAATACTTGGGAGTCTGGGGTTTTGGCAACAATATTGCTCATGATCTCTGCGGTAGTGCCATAAGTATTTGGATCACCAGCACGGATAAAAAATTCTGGAGCAATGGCCATGTAACCCAACTTAGCAAAGCGTCGCGTGACATCGGCGATGTACTCATGTACGCCAAAGATTTCACTAGCAACGATCACGATAGGCAATTTACCTTTGGCATTTTCTGGACGAGACACATAAGCTGGCATCTGAAAAGTGCCAACGGGAATCATCTGTTCACCCGCCTTGATACCTTTGAAATCTGTTTCAATCGCGGCAGCCAATACTGGCTCAGAGGCCGCAACAAATCCAATGCCAATGGAGGTTGCCGTCACTGCCGAGGCTTTAATAAAACCCCTTCTATCACCTACTGCAACTTTAGAATCTTGATCTTTTTTGCTAGTCATTTTGTCTTCTCCTCGTTAGTGGGCTTCTTCCCAATTATCACCAATCCCAATACCAACTACCAAGGGAACTTTTAACTCCGCCACCTTACACATTAAATCAGGTAACTTATCCTGCAAAAGCCCCAGCTCATCTAAGGGTACGTCAAATACCAGTTCATCGTGCACCTGTAACAACATGCGGGTTTTGAGCTGCTCCTTTTCAAGCCAATTCTCTACCGCAACCATCGCTAGCTTAATCAAATCCGCGGCAGTACCTTGCATTGGCGCATTAATTGCTGCTCGCTCAGCCCCTTGGCGGCGTGGCCCATTAGAGCCCTTGATATCTGGAAGCCATAATCTCCTACCAAAAACAGTTTCTACATAACCATTTTCTCTAGCCTCTTGGCGAGTACGTTCCATGTATTGCGCAACCCCTGGATAGCGATCAAAGTATTTGGCAATGTAGTTTTGAGCTGCTGAGCGCTCGATACCCAGATTACCAGCCAAGCCAAATGCACTCATACCGTAAATCAAGCCAAAATTAATCACTTTGGCGTAACGACGTTGCTCTGCATTCACACTTTCTAGAGGCACACCAAAAATTTCGGCAGCGGTGGCCTGATGAATATCCTTGCCAGCAGCGAATGCAGCCAATAAATTTTCATCCTCAGCAATATGCGCCATGATGCGCAATTCAATTTGCGAATAATCAGCTGATAGCAATTTGCAACCTTCAGCAGGAATAAAGGCTTCTCGAATGCGACGCCCCTCTTCAGTACGAACTGGAATATTTTGCAAGTTGGGGTCGCTAGATGCTAAGCGCCCTGTCACCGCAGTGGCTTGAGAAAAACTAGTGTGCACACGACCTGTTTTAGGGTCTGCCATACGAGGCAGTTTCTCAATGTATGTTGACATCAACTTCGCTAGACTGCGGTAATCCAAAATGCGGGCAGGTAATGGGTAGTCCTCTGCAAGCTTTTGTAATACTTCTTCATCTGTCGAAGGTGCACCAGACGGCGTTTTCTTAATGACGGGAAGCTCTAACTGACCAAACAAAATTTCTGCAATCTGTTTTGGCGATTGAATATTAAATGGCTGTCCAGCCAGTTGATGAATCTCACCCTCTAGAGCAAGCAAACGTTTTCCGACCTCTTGACCCTGGACAGAGAGTAGAGCGGAATCAATGCGAATGCCATTACGCTCCATGATGCCAAGCACCCGCATGGCTGGCATCTCAATTTGCTCGTATACGTAGAGCAAACCAGGGCTTGCTTGGATTTGAGGCCAAAGCGCCAAATGCAAACGTAAAGTAATGTCTGCATCTTCTGCAGCGTAATTAGTTGCCGTCTGAAGATCAACCTGATCAAAACCAATTTGATGTACACCCTTGCCACAGACTTCTTCATAACGAATCGTCTTCATCCCAAGATGCCGCTCAGCCAGGCTATCCATATTGTGTGGCATATGAGACTCAAGCACATAAGACTCGAGCAAAGTATCGAACTGCACACCTTGGACAGTAATACCGTAGTTTGCAAAGATATGTATGTCGTACTTGAGGTTTTGCCCTACTTTGAGATGATTCTTGCTCTCTAACCACGGTCTCAATTTACTTAGCACCAAATCACGACTCAGTTGAACATCGCCATTGCGATGTGCCACTGGAATATAACAAGCCTCACCTGGTTTTACCGATAAAGAAATGCCAACAAGCTGTGCAGCAAGTGCATCTAAACTGGTCGTTTCTGTATCAATTGCCGTTAATGCCGCCTGATTGATTTTCTCAATCCAACGATCGAGATCAGCCTCGTCAACAATGCATTCATATTGCTTAGTAATGGAAGCTTGCAAGTCTGCTGCCTCTTGAGATAGAGCAGCGGTGGCAGAACTTGCAGTTGGACCAAAGTTGTTTCTCAACTTCTGATCACTTGAAACTCCAGAAGTATTGCCAGGGCCCTGAATAGGGCTGCCCGCCAAATCAAAGCCTCCACTTGAATTCTCGGCACTTGATCCGCCTAATTGCTTTTCTACATCGCGCAGCCAGGTTTTAAATGCATAACGCTCAAATAATTCTCGCAGGAGTGGGGCATCCTCAGCCTTGGCATGCAAATCATCCAGACCAGGCAAATGGGGTGACAAATCACAATCTGTTTTAACGGTGATGAGTTGCCGCGCTTGTGGCAACCATTGCAAACTATTGCGTAAATTTTCGCCAACAACACCTTTAACCTGATCAGCATTTGCCATCAAGTTATCAAGATCACCAAATTCAGCCAACCATTTATTGGCAGTTTTGGGCCCAGCTTTGGGAACTCCGGGGACGTTATCAACCGCATCACCAATAATCGACAGGTAATCGACAATACGCTCTGGGGGCACCCCAAACTTGCCGATAACTCCGTCGATATCGAGCTTTTCATCAGTCATCGTGTTAATGAGGGTGACAGACGAATTCACTAATTGGGCTAAATCCTTATCACCAGTCGAAATAATGGTCTCCCAACCAGCTTGGGTGGCCTGACAGGCCAAGGTGCCAATCACGTCATCTGCCTCAACCCCCGAAACCATCAAGACTGGCCAGCCCAGAGCTTTAACCATGTTGTGGATTGGCTCAATCTGCTTAACCAGGTCCTCCGGCATTGGCGAGCGGTGAGCCTTGTATTCTGGGTACATTTCGTCTCTAAAAGTCTTGCCTTTGGCATCAAAAACACAGGCAATATGGTCGGCCGCTATCTCGGATCTGGCTCGGCGCATCATATTGACCATGCCATAAATAGCCCCAGTGGGCTCCCCAGCCCCATTTCTGAGATCTGGCATAGCATGAAAGGCGCGATAAAGGTAGCTAGAGCCGTCTACCAACAAGAGTCTATGTTTAGTCATACCGCAATCGTACAATCTAGTTGCTAACTACCCATAGATTAGGTTTTAAATGTCCCAGAAATGGGTCTAAAAAGGTGAAAAATGATGCATGCTCTGTCCAATTTATTACATACAACCATGAGCCATACCCTTGTTCTTACAAGCTTTTTTCTTGCTTTTACTGCTTTAGGACTGAATGCGGTGCAAGCACAAGGCAACAGCCAGGCTTTAAGCCCCTCTGAATTGCAGCAAATTAATAATCAACCCCTTTCACCGCCAGTGAGCGCTTCTCAAAGTACAAATGCCCCTGAAGGTCGCAAACCTAGCTTTGTACACAAAGAGGCAACCGGTACTGAAATCACCGAATACAAAGATGCTAATGCGCCAACGCAAGTCGATGTCAAAACACGCTATACCAGCTACGAAATGGCTCCGCCAGCAACTGTGATGCCTGGCGTTCCAAAAGAAACTGATCTCATTAGCGTTCCCAGTATCAGCATCCCTTTTTAATACTGCTCAGTCATTGATTCAGTTTTTTCTTAAGTAACTATGGCTGTCTTTACACCGATTGAACTTGGCGATATCTCGAACTGGATCACACAGGATTTTGAGATTGGTCAAGCCGTCTCTATTAAGGGAATTCATGGTGGTATCGAAAACTCTAACTTCTTTCTTGATACTGAGAAAGAAGGCAAGAAACAAGAATATGTTCTAACAATCTTTGAAAGATTATCTGCAGAACAGCTCCCCTTCTATTTAGAGTTAATGCGCCATTTGGCAAACAAAGGCATTCCCGTTCCCAAGCCTCTTGAAAACAAAAATGGTGAGATTTTGTTTTCACTCAAAGGTAAGCCCGCAGCCATCGTCAGTAAACTGCCTGGTCTATCTAGATTAGATCCCCAAGTAAACCACTGCACTCTTGTCGGTGAGATGTTGGCCAAGATGCATCTAGCAAGTATGGACTTTAAACACCAACAAGAGAATCTTCGCAGCCTATCTTGGTGGCAAAAAACAGTTCCTCAAGTCTTGCCGCACCTCAATGCTGTTAAAGCCCAATTACTCAGAGCCGAGCTAACTACTCAAGAAAACTTTTTTTCTTCCGATGATTATGCCAAGCTGCCGCAAGGGCCCAGTCATTGCGATCTCTTTAGGGATAATGTTCTATTTGATCCGCAAGTTGAAAGTGACAGCGCAAGAGATCGACTAGGCGGATTCTTTGATTTCTATTTTGCCGGTACCGATAAATGGTTATTTGACTTAGCTGTTACAGCTAACGATTGGTGTCTTTCTGAAAACAAACAAGATCTAGATCCGGATCGTTTAAAAGCCTTAATGCAAGCCTATCAAAATGTTCGGCCACTAACAGAAACAGAGCAAAGAAGTTGGCCACTGATGTTACGTGCGGCAGCATTACGGTTTTGGATCTCACGCTTATGGGACTACTACCTCCCAAGAGATGCGCAAATGCTCACCCCGCATGATCCTCGCCATTTTGAAAATATTCTTTTAAGTCGTAAGGCATTATGAAACTCAATACCGTTGCCCCTAAAGAAGGTTACACCTGGATTCGTCAAGGCATTTGGTTATTTAAACAAAATCCTTTGGGATTTTTGATGCTGGTATTTTTATACGTCTTTACAGCCCAATTAGCCGTCATCATTCCTGTAATTGGTGTATTTGCCGTACTCTTGCTAACGCCCACTCTCTCGGTTGGCTTTATGACTGCTTGTCGTCAAGCAATTCAAAAAGAACGTATCCGCCCAATGGTGTATCTGACTGCCCTACAAGGCACACCTATCGTGCGTAAACGCATACTGCAATTAGGCATCGTCTATGCAGCCATGATTTTGTCATTAAGTTTTATTTTGAGTCTACTAGTAGATTTTGAAGTAATTCTCCCCTTGCTTACAGGTGATAAACCCATCACACCAGAAGTAATCAATCAGCTCTATCTCATCTTGTTTTATGGCTGCCTGCTCTATGTGCCCGTAGCAATGTTGATGTGGTTCTCACCAGTCTTGGTAGCTTGGGCAAACATGTCCGTCGGTCAGGCGCTATTTTCTAGCGCTGTGGCATGTTGGGCCAACAAGGGTGCATTTTTATTCTATGTCGCCATTTGGGGTGGCATCCTTGCAATCATTCCTTTAAGCATTGGCTCGATCTTAGATGCTCTCAATCTAGGACAAGCTGCATCCTTTATCATCGCCCCACTATCCATGGGAGCGCTCACTGTGATGCACTGTTCTTTCTTTGCGACTTGGAAAGCATGCTTTGCCGAAAAAGAATCGTCAACCTTAATTGCTTAGCGCTTTAATCAATCGCAGCTAACTTGGCAATACTCAGTTGCAACCACTTTACGCCATGACGCTTGAAGTTGACCTGTGCGCGTGCATCTGCATCTTGCCCCTCTAAGCCGGTGATACGCCCCTCACCAAATTTGGTATGGAAGACGTTTTGGCCAATGGTGAATGGATAATTTCCTCTTGGAGGTGAGGCCATTCTAGTAACAACTGTAGAAGCAGAACCAACGCGACCAATTTGTCTAGCAGGTCTTTGACGATCACTGCCAGAATCAAAGAAATCATTTGCCTCAGAATCGCGCTGCCGAGTATAGCCATCCTGCCAAGTTGATCCACCTCGACCGGCATTGCCATAACTGCTCGCCCCACCCCAACGCGCATCTTTGGCTTTTGGAGTTAACCATTTCAAGGAATCTGATGGCAACTCTTCGAGGAAGCGGGATGGCATGTTGTAACGGACCTGGCCGTGCAGCATTCTCGATTGAGTATGCGAGAGATACAAACGCTCCTTAGCGCGTGTAATAGCTACATACATGAGGCGTCGCTCTTCTTCTAAGCCGTTTTGTTCGTTAACACTATTTTCATGAGGAAACAAACCTTCCTCTAATCCAGTAATAAAAACAGCGGTAAATTCCAAACCTTTTGCTGAATGTACTGTCATTAATTGCACAGCATCTTGACCAGCTTGCGCTTGATTATCTCCAGCCTCTAATGAAGCATGCGATAAGAAAGCCGCTAAAGGAGAAACTTCCACAACGCCTGGTGCATTTTCACCTGGCAACATCGCTGCAGCAGCGTCTTGACCATAGCCCTCTTCTGCAATAAAGGCAGTAGCAGCATTGATTAATTCCTGCAAGTTCTCAACACGATCTTGACCTTCACGCTCAGAGAGGTAGTGTTGAATTAGGCCGCTATGCTGAATCACAAACTCCACCGTTTCTGGCAAGGTGTTATAACGGGTCGCTTCACGCATGTGATCAACCAAGCGCACAAATCCACCTAAGGCAGCACCTGCTTTTCCATCTAGCGTAGAGGCAGCTAGATACAAAGAGCTGTTCTGCGCCCGAGCAGCATCTTGCACCGCTTCAATTGAGCGCGCACCAATACCACGCGTTGGAAAGTTGACTACCCGCGAGAAGGAAGTATCGTCATTAGGATTTTCTAACAGGCGTAAGTAAGCTAATGCATGCTTAATCTCCGCGCGCTCAAAAAAGCGCAGACCACCATACACTCTATATGGAATCCCCGCTGAAAATAAGGCGTGCTCAATAATTCGAGACTGCGCATTGCTGCGATAAAGTAAGGCGATTTCAGTACGCTGAATTCCGCTATTAACCAGCGCCCTAATTTCATCAACTAGCCATGCGGCCTCGGCATGATCACTCGGCGCATCATAAACTCGAACTGGTTCACCATGACCGGCATCAGTTCGTAAGTTTTTACCCAAACGATCCGAGTTATTGGCAATCAAGAAATTGGCAGTATCCAGTATATGGCCATGCGAGCGATAGTTTTGCTCTAGCTTGACCATGATTGGATGGTATTGCTTCTCATAGAGGCGCATATTCTCTACATCAGCCCCTCGGAATGCATAAATACTTTGGTCATCATCACCTACTGCAAAGACTGCACTGCTGCCCATACCACTAACATTTACACGACTGGCATCATGACCTGAGAGTAATTTGAGCCAGGCATATTGCAAGGCGTTGGTATCTTGAAACTCATCAATCAAGATGTGACGAAAACGTTCTTGGTAATGTGTACGAATCGCTTCGTTATGTTTGAGTAATTCATAGCTACGCAATAAGAGCTCAGCAAAATCAACCACACCTTCACGTTGACATTGTTCATCATAGGCCTCATAAAGCTGAGCCATCTTGGCCTGAAAATCATCTCCAAGGGATAACTCACGCGCCCGCTGACCGCGCTCTTTAGCGTGTGCAATGAAGTACTGCAGGTGCTTAGGAGGGTATTTCTCATCATCAACCTTTAAACCCTTTAATAAGCGCTTGATGGCCGATAACTGATCTTGGGTATCTAGAATCTGAAAAGTCGATGGCAAACCCGCTTCTTTATGATGTGCGCGTAGCAAACGATTACATAAACCATGAAAGGTGCCAATCCACATCCCTCGGGTATTAATGGGGAGCATGGCGCTTAGGCGCAACATCATCTCTTTAGCGGCTTTATTGGTAAAAGTGACCGCCAAGACCCCAATAGGTGAAACCTGGCCCGTCTGGATTAGCCAAGCGATTCGGGTGGTGAGGACGCGGGTCTTACCGCTCCCGGCACCCGCCAAGATCAGGGCTGACTGTGCCTGGCCGTTTTCATTTACTGGCGGGAGGGTCACTGCCTCGCGTTGTTCTGGATTAAGGTTTGCGAGTAAGTCTGAGTACATCACCCCAATTATAATTTGCCTCTTATGCCAAACGCCTCGAATACCCCTAATTCATCGAACCTCCCCATGGGCAGTTCAGCTGATGATCTTGCCAAATCCTACGAACCTGCCCCGATAGAAGCCTATTGGGGTCCGGAGTGGGAGCGCCGTGGTATTGCTGAGGCCACTCTAGACGAGGCCAAAGGGGATTTCTCAATTCAACTACCGCCCCCAAATGTGACCGGTACTCTGCATATGGGGCATGCCTTTAACCAAACAATTATGGATGGCCTAGTAAGGCATGCGCGCATGCTCGGTAAAAATACTTTATGGGTACCCGGAACGGATCACGCTGGTATTGCCACCCAAATCGTAGTTGAGCGTCAACTTGACTCACAAAAAGTCTCACGCCATGACTTAGGTCGTGAAAAGTTCCTTGAAAAGGTCTGGGAGTGGAAAGAAACTTCTGGCAATACCATTACTCGCCAAATTCGTCGCCTGGGCGCCTCGATAGATTGGGGTAAAGAATATTTCACTATGGACAGCAAGATGTCCAAGGCAGTAGTAGAAGTATTTGTGCGACTGCATGAGCAAGGACTTATTTACCGCGGCAAACGTTTAGTCAATTGGGACCCAGTCTTAGGTACTGCCGTATCCGATTTAGAGGTGGTGAGCGAGGAAGAAGATGGGTCCATGTGGCACATTCGCTATCCACTAGCAGATGGCTCTGGACACCTAACTGTTGCCACCACTCGTCCAGAAACCTTGTTGGGTGACGTAGCAGTGATGGTCAACCCTGAAGATGAACGTTATAAGCATCTCATTGGCAAAACAGTGAACTTACCGCTATGTAATCGGGAAATTCCGATTATTGCTGATAACTATGTTGATCTCGCCTTTGGTACTGGCGTTGTCAAAGTAACGCCAGCGCATGACTTTAATGACTATGCCGTGGGTCAACGCCATCAACTCCCTCTCATCAATATCCTCACGCTAGATGCGAAAATCAATGAAAATGCTCCGCTCCCATATCAAGGCTTAGAGCGTTTTACAGCACGAAAACAAGTCGTGGCCGATTTAGAAGCTGCGGGCTTACTCGAAAAAGTTCAGCCACATAAGCTGATGGTGCCACGTGGTGATCGCACGCAAACCATTATTGAGCCAATGCTCACTGATCAGTGGTTTGTGGCCATGTCCAAACCCAGCCCAGACAATCAATATCAGCCGGGCTCATCTATTGCTGGAGCAGCATTGGATGCGGTTACTAAGGGTGACATTAAATTGGTTCCAGAAAACTGGATTACCACTTACACCCAGTGGCTAGAAAACATTCAAGATTGGTGCATCTCTCGCCAACTTTGGTGGGGTCATCAAATCCCCGCCTGGTATGGCGATGATGGTCAAATCTTTGTGGCACGATCTGAAGAGGAAGCCAAGGCTAAGGCTGCTGCTGCCAGTTACCAGGGCCAACTCAATCGCGATCCAGATGTACTCGATACTTGGTTTAGCTCGGCACTCGTACCTTTTAGCTCACTCGGTTGGCCAGAAGAAACGCCTACACTCAAACATTTCTTGCCATCGTCTGTTTTAGTTACTGGCTTTGACATCATCTTTTTCTGGGTTGCCCGAATGGTGATGATGACTTGTCATTTCACCGGTAAGGTACCTTTTAATACCGTTTATGTTCACGGCCTCGTGCGTGATGCTGAAGGTCAAAAAATGAGTAAATCCAAAGGCAATACTTTGGATCCAATCGACCTTATTGATGGCATCCAAATTGAAGAGTTAATTGCCAAGCGTACTACCGGATTAATGAATCCCAAACAAGCTGAAAGCATTACCAAGAAAACTAAGAAAGAGTTTCCAGAAGGCATTCCAGCATTTGGTACGGACGCTCTACGCTTTACCTTTGCTTCACTTGCATCACTGGGTCGCAATATCAACTTTGACCAAAAGCGCTGTGAAGGTTATCGCAACTTTTGTAACAAGCTATGGAATGCCACACGCTTTGTACTCATGAATTGCCCAGGAAGTGATCAAGATAACGGCTTTGCTCCCTGTGATAATCAATGTGGTCCTGATGGCTATCTCGATTTTTCTCCTGCGGATAGATGGATTGTTTCTCTATTGCAAAGAACAGAAGCTGATGTTGCCAAAGGATTTGAAAACTATCGTTTTGACAATATCGCCAGCAGTATTTATCAGTTTGTTTGGGATGAGTATTGTGATTGGTACTTAGAGCTAGCTAAGGTTCAATTACAAACTGGCACCCCTGCACAGCAGCGCGCTACTCGAAGAACACTCTTGCGAGTTCTGGAGACGATCTTACGTCTGGCTCACCCACTCATTCCATTTATTACCGAAACCCTTTGGCAGACTGTTGGCCCTAAGGTCGGCAAAGAATTAACAAAACAAGAGAAACAAACCATTGCATTGCAGCCTTATCCAATTGCGCAGCTTGAAAAGATTGATGAAAAAAGTGAAGCTTGGGTTACCCAAATCAAAGCGATTGTCGATGCTTGCCGAAATCTGCGTGGCGAGATGCAAGTATCACCCGCACTTAAAGTGCCTTTATGGATTAGTGGACCGCAAGACTTCTTAAAGAAAGCTAGTCCATACCTCACTGCCCTAGCAAAACTGTCTGAAGTCAAAATCTATGACGACGAGTCTGCCTTAGAAAAAGATGCTCCTGGCGCCCCAATGGCACTTGTTGGCAATATGAAGTTATTGCTCAAAATAGAAGTTGACGTTGCGGCAGAAAAAATCCGCCTAGGCAAAGAAATTGAACGTCTAAGCAATGAAATTACTAAAGCACGTAGCAAACTAGGCAACGAAAGCTTTGTAGCGCGGGCGCCACAAGAGGTTGTTGCTCAAGAAAAACAACGTCTTGCAGGATTTGAGCAAAATCATGAGAAGCTTGTTGCACAATTAGAGCGTCTGAAATAAAGCAATAAATCACCGATCGGAATTTTTTATGCCATTAAGCACTAAAGCCGTCACCAAAGCCGTTTTTCCTGTTGCAGGCTTGGGCACCCGCTTCCTGCCAGCTACCAAGGCAAGCCCAAAAGAAATGCTCAATGTTGTTGATAAACCGCTGATTCAATATGCGGTTGAAGAGGCAATTGCTGCTGGCATCACAGAAATGATTTTTGTCACCGGTCGTAGCAAGCGTGCAATTGAAGATCATTTTGATAAGGCTTATGAATTAGAAGCTGAGCTTGAGGCAAAAAACAAACAAGCGCTACTCGAAATTGTCCGCAGTGTAAAACCAAGCCATGTTGACTGTGTGTACGTTCGCCAACCGGAAGCCTTAGGCTTAGGGCACGCCGTGCTTTGCGCAGAAAAGTTGGTTCGTGACGAACCATTCGCTGTTATCTTGGCCGATGACTTACTTGATGGCCAGCCACCAGTACTCAAACAAATGCTTAAAGTATTTGATGAGCAAAATGGTTCCGTGCTTGCGGTCGAAAAAATTGATCCGGCCAAGAGCAGTTCCTATGGAATAGTTGATGGCACAGAAGTAGCGAATGGCATCTACCGCTTAAATGGCATTGTGGAGAAACCACAACCAAAGGATGCGCCCTCTAACTTAGCAGTAGTAGGCCGCTATGTTCTGTCATCCGATATTTTTAAACACATCCGGAACCTCAAACCTGGTGCCGGCGGAGAAATTCAACTAACGGATGCGATCGCTTCCCTGCTTAAAGAAGAACCAGTGTTTGCCTATGAGTACGATGGCGTGCGTTATGACTGTGGCAGCAAACTCGGCTATCTCAAAGCATCAGTGGAGTTTGCCTTGCGCCATCCCGAGGTAAGCACCGAATTTGCTGCTTACCTCAAGGGCCGCTCTTTAACCTAAGATTCTTTATTTTCTCTTGATAAAAAATACTAGCGCGTCACCTTCAGTGCTAGTTGATAGAAGTTCATTACCTGTCTGTTTTGCAAACATCGGAAAATCATGTGCAGCACCAGCGTCAGTTGCTTTGACCTTAAGCACTTCGCCTGATTGCATAGTGGCTAAAGCTTTCTTGGTACGCAAAATCGGTAAAGGGCAATTCATGCCAATGGCATCAACCTCGAGATTAAATTCAATCGCATCGCTCATTTTGAGGCCACCCAATCTTTAACGCCAGCTAAGGCCGCTCCTAACTTACTAGGATCAGTGCCACCTGCCATTGCCATCTCTGGCTTACCACCACCTTTACCGCCAACCTGTTGTGCAACAAAGTTCACAAGATCACCGGCTTTGATTTTTGCAATAGAGTCCGAAGTAACACCTGCGATCAAACTAACCTTATCGCCCTGTACTGAAGCTAGAACAATTGCAGCAGTTTTCAGCTTAGCCTTGAGCGTATCCATGGTCTCACGCAGAACCTGAGCATCAGCACCATCAAGGCGCGCAGCCAAAACCTTCATGCCATTGACATCAATTGCTTGAGTTGCCAACTCATCACCCTGACTTGCGGCCAACTTAGAGTTGACCTTGTCTAACTCACGCTCTGCTTGACGCAAACTTTCCTGCAATTGAGCAACGCGGTTAACCAAGTCGCCTGGGTGGGTTTTGAGAATCGTTGCTGCTTCATTAATTCTGTCTTCTAGACCCTGTAAGAAATGAAGAGCATTTTTACCCGTCACCGCCTCAACCCGACGAATACCTGCTGCAACACCACCCTCAGAAACAATCTTCAAGCTGCCGATATCACCGGTGCGAGATACGTGGGTACCTCCGCATAACTCTTTGGAGCTTCCAATCTCTAGAACACGCACCTCTTCACCATACTTCTCACCAAAGAGCATCATGGCACCAGTTTTTTGCGCGTCCTCTAAAGACATCACTTTTCCAGAGGTAGCTGTATTAGCCAATATCTCAGCATTCACAATATCTTCAATGCGACGAATTTGCTCGGCTGTAATTGGCGCATTGTGGGTAAAGTCAAAACGGGTTTTGCTAGCATCCACTAAAGAACCTTTTTGCTGTACATGGTCGCCCAAGACTTCACGCAAAGCCTTATGCAAGATATGTGTTGCACTATGGTTGCGCATAGTTTCTGTTCTTTGCTGTACGTCCACTATGGCATTGATAGCATCACCCACCTTTAGTTCGCCCTCAAGCACTTCACCTTGATGACCAAATACATCCGCCTGAATCTTAAAAGTATCCTCAACGGCAAAACGTACCGATTCATTACGTAATTCCCCTTGATCGCCAACTTGCCCACCGGACTCAGCATAAAAGGGGGTGTTGTCTAAAACGATCACTGCGGCATCCCCAGCCTTAATAGACTGAACTGAAGAGCCATCAACATACAAGGCAGTCACTTTAGCGCCCTCATGCTTAAGGGTGTCATAGCCATGAAACTGTGTTGGCTTACCAGAGTATTCAAGTCCCTGCGCCACCTTAAACTTACCTGCAGCTCTAGCTTGATCACGCTGCTTTTGCATGGCTAATTCAAATCCTGCTGCATCAACCGTGACATTGCGCTCACGACAAACATCCGCTGTCAGATCTAATGGAAAACCAAAAGTATCATGCAAACGGAAAGCAGTCTCACCATCGACAATCTTCGCTCCTCCAGCAAGCGCTCCTTCTAAAATTTCCATGCCATTAGCAATAGTCTGAAAAAAACGCTCCTCTTCTTGCTTAATGACTTCAGCTACTTTGTCTTGAGCAGCACGTAACTCAGGATAGGCCTCACCCATTTC
>JACCDI010739263.1_pt1 | contig 15551 bp, 12 predicted proteins | sample 7442791 | NCBI WGS metagenome assembly JACCDI01 (sample SAMN15323434, study PRJNA562643) | freshwater metagenome | isolation source: river surface water | place: USA:Blue River Watershed | collected 2017-08-15 | reverse complement strand
GGTTGCAGAGCCATAGTAGCACCAACGGAAATGGCTTCCTGACCAATGCCGCTGAACCATTTACCGATCTTACCTTGACGCAGTAAAATCAACATTTTTTCTTCAATGATGCGTGGATACAGAAGTTCCTTGTATATGTTCAGCAATTGTTCGTCGCTGAGTTGTCTACGGTTAAAATTCACGTTGCAAAAGTACTACTTTTAGTAAGAAATTAAACGATTAATCGCTTTTATTTGGGCGCCTTTCCGTGCCCTATGGCTGCGCTTCGCTCCGGTAGCCGTGGCTTTCGCCTGCGGCTACTACCCGTCGGTCATCGGGGCGCGGGCTTCGTGTCAAATTTTAAGTTGTTTCAGCCATTTTTGTTCTTCGTCAGTGAGTTCAGACAAAGTAGCGATGTAGGAAGGATCGGGCGAATACCAAGGCATCTTAGAGAAATAGTCTTGAAGCTCTTTGGTTTTGAATACATATCCTCGTCGGGCGTAAGGTAAGTTTTTGAGAAGTTTTAAGGATGATTCGTCTATTGCGAATACAGGCTGGTATAGATGAGAGAAGACCAGTTGGTGGGTCTTCAAGTTAAAAGTATCAATAGATTCCCAATTGTTTTCAACTTGAGGCCAAAGTGCATATAGAGATAATTCAGAAGTGGTTTTAAAATTGGTTTTATGAAAACTTATGGAACCTTTTTGAATATAGAAGACACTGTTTTTACGCTGATATTCGATGCTACTATCTTTATCCATACTCTTGCCTTTTCCAATCAGTTGCCAATCGGTATAGGATTTAAAAAAAGTTTTATCGATATACAGTGTCTGAAAATCACCCACATCAATGTTCAGTGTAAAATCATCTATTTGTTTGTTGCCCCAGCGCATGGCAGCAGTAAGGACATAATCAAGGTCATATTCGTTTTCAACTGAGCTGGCACTGGCAAAACGATAGGTATGGATGATGGTATTGAGTCCTTTTTTGAAATGCGCTTTAAAGTGGTAAACATACGTATAGTAGAAGATATCATCATCTGCGGTTCCATTGTCTTTTTTTGTCCATTCAGCAGTGATGTATTTGCCATCTTTATAGTATTTATCACTATCAACTATGGCTATTTTATATTCTTGATTCACCTCATTCATATTCACTGTAAATTCATAAATATAGGGATGTCTTCCATTGATGGGCAGACTGCCTTCTCTTTCGCCGCCAGGACTGTTAGCTTCGAACCCAACTTCCAAATCGCGAGCCTCATCAGGGTTGTACATTTCATAGTATACACAAATCAGAAAATCGCGGCCAACTTTTTTAATGTTCAGGATTTCTTTTTTTACTGAAATTCTTGTTTCGATAATGGGAATTAGCTGATTGCCGGAAGTGTAATACACACCATCATTGGCATGCGCCCCAAGGGCTAATACCAACATCCATATAGAGATTATAAATGGCTTCATAATTAAACGCAATTTAACTGTTTCTTCATCAAGTTTGAAACCATTATTTCACTATCTTCGCGCTCGCCAAAAATTGTGAAAGTAAAAGAACTCGTTGAGACCTTTGGCAAGCATGCACAGATTCATGAATTTCTGGTTAACGCCGGATCTTCAGGGCAGCATATTGCCCGATTTGAAGGACTGGCAGGCTCGGCCATATCAATGACCATAGCCAGTGTTTTTGCTTGCCGTCCAAGAAATATCCTCATTCTCCTTCCAGATGCAGAAGAAGCTGAATTCCTAAGAAGTGATTTAACCCATCTACTTTCTGAAAATGAAGTGCTGTTTTTGCCTGATAGTTTTAAAAGGCCATTCGACCTCGATGAAATTAATAACGACGCCATTCAGTCGCGCGCAGAGGTTATCACCAAATTACAACACGCCGTTCATCCTCATATTGTAGTGGCGACGCCTGAGAGTTTCTCTGAGAAAGTCATTAGCAACGAGCAACTCAAAAAGAACTCTTTTGATATTAAATTAGGCGATCAGCTCGATTTAGAATTCCTGGCCGATTTTCTGGATGAAAACGAATTTGAACGTGAAGATTTTGTCTACGAACCAGGGCAATATGCCATTCGAGGTGGTATCATCGATATCTACAGTTTTAGCAACGAGAAACCTTACCGTATAGAACTGGATGGTAATCTCATCGAAAGTATCCGAACCTTCGAAATAGATACCCAGTTGTCTGTAGCTAAAATTGGCTTGCTAAGTATAGTGCCAAACATACAAAGTAGTGGTATTGCAGGAGAAAAAGTATCATTGTTCAGATACCTTGGAGAGGATGCCATCGTTGTGCTTAAACATTTTGAAGATCAGTTTCAATATTTAGTCAAACAGTGGGAGACGCTTAAAGATGAAGATAAGCATCCGGAAAATACTTGGTTAGCACCTAAAGACATCAAGAATCTTATCTCTGAAGCGGCAGTGATCGCCGAATTTGGTGCTATGCATGCTTTCAGATCACAGAAGATTTATAAATTTAATACCACACCTCAGCCTTTGTTTCAAAAGAACATTGAGTTGTTGATGAACCATCTTCAGGCGAATGAACTGAATGGTATTATGAATTTAGTTTTCAGTGATACCGGAAAGCAGATAGAACGTTTGATTGCCATCATTCAAGACAGGCAAAAACAAATCAATATCGTACCGATCTACCACGGTTTGGCAGAAGGCTTTATGGATGCTGATTTGAAGATGGCATGCTACACAGAACATCAACTTTTTGAACGTTATTATCGCTATAAAACCAATAAGCGTGGCTATACCAAAAGTACCGCACTTACACTAAAAGAACTGAGTGAATTACAGCCTGGTGATTTTGTAACGCATATCGATCATGGAGTAGGGAAGTTTCTCGGACTCCAAAAAACGCTGATGAACGGCGTGGTGCAGGAAGCTGTGAAAATTGCCTACCGAGACGGTGATTTGTTGTTTGTGAATGTCAATTCACTACACAAAATTTCTAAGTTCTCAGGCAAAGATGGCACCGATCCATCGCTCCATAAACTGGGCTCTGGTACCTGGGAAAAACAAAAAGCTACGACCAAGAAAAAGGTTAAAGACATTGCCCGCGAACTAATCACCTTGTACGCCAAACGTAAGTCGCAACCAGGATTTGCTTTTAGTCCCGATTCCTATATGCAAATAGAACTGGAAGCATCTTTCTTGTACGAGGATACTCCCGATCAGGCTAAGGCAACAGAAGAGATTAAGAGGGATATGGAGAACGAAAAACCTATGGACCGATTACTTTGTGGTGATGTGGGTTTTGGTAAAACTGAAGTGGCCATACGTACAGCCTTTAAAGCGGTATCTGATAGTAAACAGGTCGCAGTATTAGTGCCAACAACTATTCTGGCCCATCAGCATTACCGTACCTTCAAAGAACGATTAAAGGGACTCCCGGTGAATGTCGATTACATCAACCGTTTTAAATCTGCTGCCGAGCAAAAGAAAACGATACAAGGTGTTAAAGAAGGTAAAGTTGATATATTGATTGGCACACACCGCATCGTTGGCAAGGATATTAAGTTTAAAGATCTTGGTTTGTTAATTATAGACGAAGAGCAGAAGTTTGGTGTCGGAGTAAAAGATAAATTGAAAGAGATTCGTGTCAATGTAGATACCTTAACACTAACTGCCACGCCAATTCCGCGTACTTTACATTTTTCATTGATGGGTGCGCGCGATTTATCGGTGATCAATACACCTCCTCCTAACCGTTTTCCTATTAAAACGGAATTGCACACCTTCAACAAAGAAATAATTCATAAAGCGCTTACCCATGAACTGGGCAGAGGTGGTCAGGCTTACTTTGTGCATCACAGAGTGAAGGATATATACGACTATCAGAACATGATAGAAATGATGATTCCTGGTATTAAAGTAGCTGTTGCTCATGGTCAAATGGAAGGTCACGAGCTCGAAGATGTCATGGTGAGGTTTATTGAAGGAGATTACGATGTGTTGATAGCGACGACTATTATTGAAGCGGGACTGGATATTCCGAATTGCAATACTATCATCATTAACAATGCCCACATGTTCGGGTTAAGCGATTTGCACCAGATGCGCGGCAGGGTAGGAAGGAGCAATAGAAAAGCGTATTGTTATATATTGTCTCCACCGTTGAATTCGTTAACATCTGATGCTAAAAAAAGACTGAGTACTATAGAAGAATACAGCGATTTAGGTGGTGGTTTTCATGTGGCCATGCGTGATTTGGATATCAGAGGCGCGGGTAATTTGTTGGGAGGCGAGCAAAGTGGTTTCATCAGTGAAATTGGCTTTGATACCTACCATAAAATTCTGGATGAGGCTATACGTGAGTTGAAACATGATGAGTTTGCCGATCTGTTTGCCGATTTCAAAGAAGATGTCAGCAGCAGAGATTGTCAGGTAGATACCGATTTGGATATGTTGATACCGGATTCTTATGTGCGAAACATGCCTGAGCGATTGAGTTTGTATACCGAGTTAGGTAAAATTGAGAACGAAGAAAGTTTAAGTGCTTTTTCAGAAAAAATAATTGATAGATTTGGTCGCTACCCTAAAGAGGTGAGTGTTTTATTGTCTTCAGTTCGTTTGAAATGGATGGGTAAGAAAATGGGTTTCGAAAAAATATCTCTGGAGAAAAACTTCATGAAAATCTATTTCCCTTCTAATGAAAAGTCGGCCCTATACGACAGTGCTGCTTTCATGAAGATCATGCAGTTTGTTGCATCTCAACCGAATAGATTTGATCTCAAGCAGAGTTCAAAAACAGTGATATTGATGGTAAAATCAGTAGAGAACATGAACCGCGCAACCGATGTTTTAACCGAGTTGCAGCAGTTATACGACTTCAAGTAATTCCTAACTTCATTATTTTAATTTTTAAATCATCCTTCAAATTCGGATATTTGAAATCTCTATAAACTTAATTAACTGATATTTAATATGAAGAAAATTATACTCACAAATGGCATATTGGCAAGTATTATGGCCTGTCTTTGGATGGCGCTAAGTATTTTTATTGCTACAGATAAAATGTTAGATTTAGGGATGTTGATTGGTTTTTCAAGCATGGCCCTGGCATTTGTATTTGTATTTGTTGGCATTGCTCAATACCGCAAGAAAATTGGCAACGGCTACATCAGTTTTGGTAAAGCTTTTCAAGTTGGTTTTTTGATTACCCTGATGGCCTCTACCTGTTATGTGGTGGTATGGTTAATTGATTTCCAGTTTTTCAATCAAGATTTCATGGCCAAGTATACTGAAGCTACATTGAATAAAATGCGTTTAAAGGGTGCGAGTGTTGCAGAGTTAGCAAAAACCGCCAAGAAGATGACAGAAGATGCCTATATCTATAACAACAGTGTTTGGGTTAGAATAGGGTATACATATCTTGAAATATTACCATTAGGCACATTGATAACACTAATAGCAGCCTTGGTATTAAAGCGCAAGCCTAAAGCAGAAGAAGTAAAAGCCAGTATTGTAGAAGACTGATTACATGTTTCTGCGGTACTGACCACCTACTTCAAACAAGGCTGAAGTAATCTGACCCAGTGAACAAACTTTACAAGCGTCCATCAAAGCCTCGAAAATATTGTGGTTTTTGATGGCTTCTTCCTGGATATGTCTTAACTGATGCTGAATGGCTTCCTGATTTCTGTTGTGCAACAATTGCAACATGTTGATCTGGTATTGCTTTTCCTCTTCAGTAGCTCTGATAACTTCTTTTGGTAAAACCGTTGGAGAACCTTTGCTGCTCAGGAAGGTATTGACACCAATGATTGGGAATTCGCCGGTATGCTTTAGGGTTTCGTAATACAAACTTTCTTCCTGAATCTTGCTGCGTTGGTACATGGTTTCCATGGCACCCAATACACCACCGCGCTCTGTTATTCTGTCAAATTCTGTCATTACCGCTTCTTCAACCAAATCAGTCAATTCTTCGGTGATGAAAGAACCCTGCATAGGGTTTTCGTTTTTGGCTAAACCTAATTCGCGGTTAATAATTAACTGAATGGCCATCGCTCTTCTAACCGATTCTTCAGTAGGCGTTGTAATGGCTTCGTCGTATGCGTTGGTGGGTAGGCTGTTGCAGTTGTCGTAAATAGCGTAAAGTGCCTGTAAGGTGGTACGAATATCGTTGAAGTCGATTTCCTGAGCGTGCAAGCTTCTGCCGCTGGTTTGGATATGGTACTTCAACATTTGAGAACGCTCGTTAGCACCATACTTTAACTTCATTGCTTTGGCCCAGATTCTGCGGGCAACGCGACCGATAACAGCATATTCCGGATCGATACCATTGCTAAAGAAGAAGGAGAGGTTCGGACCAAATTCGTTGATGTCCATACCTCTGCTCAGGTAATATTCTACATAGGTAAATCCGTTGGCAAGCGTAAAGGCTAACTGAGTGATAGGGTTGGCACCTGCTTCGGCAATATGATAACCACTGATAGAAACAGAGTAGAAGTTTCTGACTTTGTTTTTGATGAAATATTCCTGAACATCACCCATCAAACGAAGGGCAAACTCGGTGCTGAAAATACAAGTGTTCTGAGCCTGATCTTCTTTTAAAATATCTGCCTGAACTGTACCACGTACTTGCGAAAGAGTATAAATTTTAATCTCATTGTATACGTCTGCCGGCAATACCTGGTCGCCAGTAACGCCCAAGAGCATTAATCCCAAACCATCATTGCCTTCTGGCAAAGCACCCTGGTAAACCGGTACCTCTTGATTTTTTGCTTTATAAATCTCCGCAATTTTAGCCTTTACTTCATTTTCTAAACCATTTTTACGGATGTACAATTCGCACTGCTGGTCAATGGCGGCATTCATGAAGAAGCCAAGCAACATTGGCGCAGGACCGTTGATGGTCATGGACACAGATGTTTTTGCATCAGCCAGGTTAAAGCCACTGTATAATTTTTTGGCATCATCCAGGCAGCAAATGCTCACGCCAGAATTACCGATTTTACCATAAATATCCGGACGAACATGTGGGTCATTCCCGTATAACGTAACACTGTCAAAAGCCGTTGATAAACGTTTAGCAGGCATGCCCAAACTCACGTAGTGGAATCTGCGGTTAGTTCTTTCTGGTCCGCCTTCTCCAGCAAACATCCTTGTTGGATCTTCACCTTCGCGTTTGAAAGGGTAGATGCCGGCAGTGTAAGGGAATTCACCCGGAACGTTTTCTTGTAACTGCCATCTTAATCTGTCGCCCCAGGCACTAAATTTAGGCATAGCTACTTTAGCAACCTGAGTATGACTCAAACTTTCTGTGTGAGTTTTTATTCTGATTTCTTTGTCCCTAACTTTGAAAATATAGTCCTCGTTTTTATATTTCTCTACCAAGGCATCCCAGTTAGAAATAAGGTCTTTATTTTCTGGATTTAGTTTGCGTTCGAGTTTTAGTACTTCTTCCTCAATGGCCGCTATAAGGCTGGTGTTTGACATATTGGTTGATGACATTCAGATTAAAACGCAAAAATAAGCATTTGAGGGCATTCATTGGTAGAAAAATAATGAGGAGTCAATGCTGTGGTAATTTGTACTTTATCATATCAAATAGGCATAGAGCAAATGCAATTAACATTATCATCATGCCTATTTTATAATATTTTGTTGATAAACTCGTTGATAAAGCGTAAATTTGCAAACTTAATATGCGCGTAACAGTCACATTATCAGCGTTTTTTGGTATTTTTTGCTTACTTTCGTTTACTTTTTTAGACGAAGGGAAGAAAAACATGCTGCAAATCCCTGAAATTGATGGTGAAACCGAGTCAGCGGAAGTATGCGAGAATGAAGTAGTTGAGTATTTCTACACATCTTCGGATAAATTTAAGACATATTGTGATTCTCTTTATAATAAAGTATTCAGCGATATCAATCGCCCTTCCAGAAAGGTTTTCGACTATGCGATGAAGGGATATGCATATTATGCAGAACAAGGCTTGCTTGCTAAGAGAAATATTGTTTCTTTTATTGATTATTCTCTCTCTGCCAATGTCAAGCGATTTTGGGTAATTGATTTGAAACAAACTAAATTGCTTTTTCATGAGTTAGTGGCTCATGGTCGTAATTCTGGTGAAGAGTTTGCCAGGAAATTCTCCAATATTGAGAACTCTTTCCAGACCAGTTTAGGTTTTTTTGTAACTGGTGAAATATACAGTGGTAAGCACGATTTGTCTATCCGTATGAACGGACTGGAGAAGAAATTTAACGGTAACGCTTTGCAACGTGGTATAGTGATTCACGGGGCAGATTACGTGAGTGAAACATTTATTAAAGCCAATAAGCGTTTGGGGCGCAGTTTAGGTTGTCCGGCGGTTTCAGAAACTGTTATCAGTTCATTATCTCAAGCTATCAGCAATGGCACCTGCTTGTTTGCCTACTATCCGAATAAATCTTATTTAAAAATGTCTGCTGCTATGCGTTCAGACGTTGTTTATGCCAATCAATTTAATTGATTAGCAGTTTTTGAGCGTGAACAAGCTCATTGTTGTTATTCTTTAACTGAATAAAGTACAATCCTGAGCTTAAACTTTCTACATTGACAGGAAGATCATTCTGAATTTTATCTGATAGTATTAAAGAGCCCATCTGGTTGTATACATTGAAGCTTTCAGCAGTTTCAGACTGGATATAAATAAAGTCAGTTGCAGGATTTGGGTACACTTTAGCTGATTCGTCGTTTACACTTAAGATATTGCTTTTGCGTGGAACAGCATACAACCAGGTAATATCAGAAATGCTGGTATCTTTAGGCAAATAACTGTACGACATCAGAGGTACACCGATACCACCACTATTGGTCATGAATTCTACGCTAAAGGAAGAATCTGGAGATGGTAAACTCAGTCCGAATAGGTTTAGAATAGGCTGAGTTGCTTTTATCCAGGCACCATTTGTTTTTACAAACACAATTTGAGAGGCAATATTAAGAGTTGTTTGTTTCAGGGCATTAAAAGAGCCTAGCGGAGTTTTAAGAGTTCCCCATCCATCTATCGCCGCAGAACGGTCGAAACCAGTTGATATTTGCATAGAATCGATTTTTGGAATCGGTCCGGTTGAATCTGGATCGAATCCCAAACCTATACTTAAGCCAGGATAGATTAATGATTCACTGAAACTACTGTTATAAGTAGAAGGGAAGGCAAATATTTTAGATTTAAGTTTGAAAATGGTTTCTGAAGTATCGCTTGAAGCGTAGTAACCGTAACTATAGAATGCTGTAGTAGTAAGTTCAGCGAATTGCACGACTGAGGTATCATTAGAATTGATAAAAGCATAATTGCTTTGAGGGAAGTAGGTATGACCCTTGTACCAGAACGGCATCCCAAAACGTATACTATCTTTAGACGACACTTTAAGACTGGAATAGTCCCATACCTGAGAGGCACCAGAGGCTGCATGTTTATAGGAGGCATTATCTGTGGCTTCAGTATATTGTCTACCAGTAGCGATAACATGGGCATGCTCCAGGGTAATTTGAGCGTAGGCAGAAATTGAAAAAAAGAGCGGAATAGAAAGTAGAATCTTTTTCATTTTGGTTCAAAATTAGGGGATTTAGGGTTTATTTTAACATCCCACCCTGACAGGGTGTTTGATTTTAAAATAATTAATTCCTTCAGGAATAAAATTTTAAGCTTGAAATTATTTTTTTTTCGTTTCTACTACATTCTTTATTCGCGAGTAGATATAATTTTTCCATATGAAATTATATCCCAGCCATTTTTACCATATATACAACCATGCCAATGGCAGTGAAAATCTTTTTTATGAAACAGCTAATTACAAAAGATTTCTTGAGGGACTTCAAGTTTATATAATGCCATATGCTGAGATACACGCTTATTGTTTAATGCCTAATCATTTTCATTTACTTATAAGAGTCCATAATCCTAGCGAATTGAACCTGGCTTTGATTGAGAAGCAATCAGTTATGGATCTAATTGGCATGGAGTTTCCTAAAAAGGATAGATTAAAGACTTTCATTCTTAATCCGGAGCAGATTGTATCCAAGCAGTTTTCAGATTTTTTTAATGCATACTCTCAGTATCTAAATCGTCGGCAAGAGAGAAAGGGAAATCTTTTTAGAAGAGGATTTAAATCAAAGGTGGTTGATGACAGTAATTATTTGAAGCACTTATTAAGATATATACACAAAAACCCTGTAAACCATAAGTTTACCACTTCTTTAGTAGATTGGCCATGGACTTCTTATTTTTCATATTTGAATTCTTTAAGGTTAAAAAGAGGAAACTTGCCTTTGTTAGAATTGTTTGAAGATGATTTAGATTTCTATTTATGGCATTTAGGATAATTATTTTATTTTAAAACACCCTGTCAGGGTGATATAAAATAAAATAATTCATAAAAAAAGCCTTCCGTTTCCGAAAGGCTTTTTGATAGTCTTATAAATTGATTAACCATTCAAAGCAGCGGCACCGCCCACGATCTCAGAGATCTCGTTAGTGATGGCAGCCTGACGGCCTCTGTTATAAATCAGTTTTAATTGCTTCAAGATTTCACCTGCGTTATCAGTTGCTTTATCCATAGAAATCATTCTGGCGCCATGTTCACTGGCGAAAGAATCAAGGAAACTTCTGTATAACTGAGTTTTTATAGATCTTGGAATTAACTCTTCGAGGATTTCAATTTTATTTGGTTCGAAGATGTAGTCGTTATTGCTGGCTTTGGTTTGAGATGCTTTTAATGTCACCGGCAACAACACTTCATTAGTAACAATCTGAGTAGCTGCATTTTTGAATTTGTTATAAACAACTTCAACTCTGTTATAGGTGCCATTCAGGTATTGTTCCATGATATAATCACCAACTGCAAAACCTGTTTCAGCGTTCAAATTACCGAAGGTACCAATGAAATCAGTATTCAGATTTAAGTCTTGTTTTTTGAAGAACTCATAAGCTTTCTTTCCAACAAACAATAGATCTACTTTTTTCTTAGCAGCCAGTTCAGCATATTCTTCACCTAACAAAGCTCTGGTTCTTTTGGTAATATTTGCGTTAAAACCACCACACAGACCTCTGTCGCTACTTACTACAATAAGTAATACACGATCAAGGGTTTGTTCTTTGAAATATCTTGACAATTTCTCATCGTCTGCAGAATCTCCCAGATTTTTCAATACACCATTTAGCTTATCAGCATATGGGCGCATTTGAAAAATGGCGGATTGAGCCTTTCTCAACTTAGTAGCAGATACAAGCTTCATAGCTTTGGTGATCTGCTGAGTAGAGATGGTGGAACTGATCCTGATTCTAACTTCTTTTAAATTCGCCATTTAAATGGATTGATTAGTCTTTGTAGTTATTAGCAACTTGTTTTGCTACTTCTTCTAATTGAGAAGTGATAGCATCATCGATTTTACCAGCGCCAAGGTTGTTTAACAAATCTTTGTGTTTGTTTTCAAGAACTTCCAGGAATTCAGCTTCGAACTGACGAACTTTATTAACTGGAACGCTGTTTACAGCACCTTTAGTACCAAGGTAGATGATAGCAACCTGTTGGTCAACTCTCAAAGGAGAATACTGACCTTGCTTCAGGATTTCTACGTTTCTAGAACCTTTTTCAAGTACTGATTTTGTAGCAGCATCTAAGTCCGAACCGAATTTAGCGAATGCTTCTAATTCACGGTATTGAGCTTGGTCAAGTTTCAAGGTACCTGCTACTTTTTTCATTGATTTGATTTGAGCAGAACCACCCACACGTGATACAGAGATACCCACGTTAATCGCAGGACGCACACCACTGTTGAATAAGTTAGACTCAAGGAAAATCTGACCATCGGTAATAGAGATTACGTTGGTTGGGATATAAGCAGACACGTCACCAGCCTGAGTTTCGATAATTGGAAGAGCAGTTAATGAACCACCACCTTTAACTTTACCTTTCAGAGATGGAGGTAAGTCGTTCATGTTAGAGGTAATTTCATCTGAAGCGTTCAGTTTACAAGCTCTTTCAAGCAAACGACTGTGCAGGTAGAACACGTCACCTGGGTATGCCTCACGTCCTGGTGGACGTCTTAACAACAGGGAAACCTCACGGTATGCAACCGCTTGTTTAGATAAGTCATCATAAACGATCAAAGCAGGCAAACCTCTATCGCGGAAGAACTCACCAATAGCAGCACCAGCCATTGGAGCAAAGAACTGCAATGGAGCAGGAGCAGAAGCAGGAGCAGATACAACAACAGTGTATGGCATAGCACCTTTTTCTTCCAGGGTTTTTACTACTTGTTTAACTGTAGATTCTTTCTGACCAACAGCAACGTAGATACAGTATACTGGTTTACCTTTATCGTAAAATTCTTTTTGGTTGATGATAGTATCGATAGCCACCGCAGTTTTACCTGTTTGACGGTCGCCAATGATCAACTCACGCTGACCTCTACCGATAGGAATCATGGCATCAATCGCTTTAATACCAGTCTGAAGTGGTTCTTTAACTGGTTCACGGAACAATACACCTGGAGCTTTACGCTCAAGTGGCATTTCGTATTTTTCGCCGGTTAATTCACCTTTACCGTCAACTGGCTCACCAAGGGTATTGATAACACGACCAAGCATGCTTTCAGTAACATTGATAGAGGCAATTTTACCGGTTCTTCTTACAGTATCACCTTCTTTAATTTGGGTACTGCTACCGAATAATACGGCACCAATATTATCTTCTTCAAGGTTCAGTACGATGGCTTTCATACCATTTTCGAATTCAATCAGCTCACCAGATTGTACTTGAGTGAGACCGTGGATACGAGCAATACCGTCACCCACTTGAAGAACCGTACCAACTTGTTCCAGTTCAGCTTCGGTTTTAAAGTTTGTTATTTGTTGTTTCAGAATTGCTGAAACTTCATCAGGTCTTATTTCTGCCATGATTATTGTTTTTTATGCTATGTTTAATTCCTTTTTAAGTTTTCTTAGTTTAGCGGAGATACTGGTGTCTAATAAATTATCACCAAATTTGATCACCATACCACCTATGATGGCAGGGTTAATCTCAGTATGCAGTTCAACCGATTTAGCACCGGTCTGCTGCTGAACATAAGTTTGTATGCTTGCTTTGTCGCTGTCATTCAAAGGAGCGGCTGTTTGAACCACTACTTTTTCGATACCTTGTTGTTTTCTGTAAAGGTTTAGAAATGCATCAGCAATGTCTGGAAGAATGTTCTCTCTGTTTCTGCTACAAACCAACTTCAGGAAATCCTGAGTTGATTTATCTGCTTTAGCAAAAATTGCCAGAATAGCTGACATTTTTTGAGCAGGATTGATGATTGGATTCTTTAAGGCATTACTCAAGTCTTTGCTACTGCGGCATGTCGTGCTTATATCAGACATGTCACCTGCAATTACAGATAGTTTATTATCTGCAATGGCTTGTTGCATCAGAGCTTGCGCGTATCTATTGGATATCTTTGTTTCAGACATGCTTAAGCGATAGCTTGTTGGTTATTGTTCAGATTATTGACTTGTTTGGCAATGATGGCTTGTTGCTCTTCTGAGTTAGATAACTGATTGTTGATTAATTTTTCAGCTATGTTAACAGATAAACTGGCAACCTGACCTTTCAACTCGGCAATAGCGCTTGCTTTTTGCTTGTTGATTTCATCGCTTGCTTTTTGTATCATACGTTTGCCTTCTTCTTCTGCAGATTTTTTGGCTTCACTGATGATACTATCTTTCATTTCGCGAGCTTCTTTAAGGATTTGATCGCGCTCTTCCCTGGCTTGCTTGTATAAAAGCTCATTGTCGCTTTGCAGTTTCGACATTTGTTCGCGTGCCTGCTCAGCTGATTTAAGCGCTACCTCAATCGAATTTTCTCTTTCGCTCAGGGCTGTCAGGATAGGTTTCCAGGCAAATTTCTTTAGTAAAAATACTAAGATACCGAAAACTAATACCATCCAGAACGTTAGACCTAAGCCAGGTAATACTAATTCCATTATTTATTGTTTGTGGTTGTTTTTTTTAAAATAATTTAAAGCAAGGGGTCTTTTAAAACCCCCTGCTAATTCGTTTATCTGATATTATTATACAAACAATATCAAAAGACAAAGTACGATCGCAAAGAACACCGCACCTTCAACAAGCGCAGCAGCAACGATCATGTTTGCTCTGATGTCACCGGTTGATTCTGGTTGACGTGCAATGCTTTCTAAAGCACTTTTACCAATGTTACCAATACCGATACCTGCACCGATAGCAGCAAGACCAGCACCGATAGCAGCACCTAATTTTGATGGATCAGCAGCTGTAGCTGTTTGTAATAGAATTTCTAAAATTGACATATTATTTGGGTTTTATTTTATTGTTTAAATTAATTAATGATGTTCTTCTGCGTGATGGTGTTCTTCTGTAGCTGATCCAATATACAATGAGGCCAGTAAGGTAAACACATAAGCCTGTAAGAATGCTACCAGTAACTCAAGCACACTCATGAATAAAGTAAATGCTACTGAGAAAACCGCTGATCCGTAACCAGCTACAATGTTCTTCTGTCCGAAGATGAAAATCAAACTGAAGAATCCTAAAATGATGATGTGGCCAGCAGTGATGTTCGCAAACAAACGGAGCATCAATACAAATGGCTTTAAAACCACACCTAAAATCTCAATCGGAATTAATAATACCCATAATGCAACAGGTACATCCGGCGCGAAAATGTGTTTCCAGTAATGCTTGTTACCAGAGAAGTTTACTACAATAAACACAACAATTGCTAATACCATTGTAACAGCAATGTTACCAGTTAAGTTAGCTCCGAATGGGAAAATTGGAACTAAGCCCATCAGGTTGTTGATGAAAATGAAGAAAAATATTGTTAATAATAAAGGAACGAATTTAGCATAGTGTTTGCCAACAGAAGGCTTAATCACTTCGTCTTTAACAAACAGAACACCTATTTCTATTAGGTTTTGGAATCCTTTTGGAGCGCCAGAACCTCTTTTCTTGTAGGTGTTTGCAACACTAATCAATAAGAAAGCTAAAATGGTAGCACCGAAAATTAAAGCAAATACGTTTTTAGTAATTGATAAATCCAAAGGCTGAACATTGGTAGCAACGCCTTTTGCATCTAAAGTAATTTCACCAGCAACATCAGTTTTGTAGATATGACCTTCGTGCAGTTTATAATAGTTGCCTTTGCTTTCTACAGTAGCATGACCATGTTCGAACTTCGAAGACATGAACATATGTAAACCATTGTCGTAAATAATTACCGGAAGCGGAACACTTACAGCATGTCCGTTAATATCCATAATATGCCAGTCGTGAGCATCTTTAACGTGGTCAAGAATCATCTTGCCTGGATTAAACGCTTCTTCCTCATGATGTGCGGCAGCAGTTCCATGATGTTCTGTATTTGATACAGAAGCAGAATCGTGACTGGTTTCGTGAGCATTAGCAAATGCATTTTGTGACGAAAACAGCACAAAAAATATAAAAAGAAACAAAAATTGAATTCTTTTAAAAATGGAAAGTCCTTTATTTTCGGGCATCATCAGTATTTTGGGATTTTTCTGAATTGGTGCGCAATTTATGAAGG
>JACCDI012019975.1_pt1 | contig 15553 bp, 6 predicted proteins | sample 7442791 | NCBI WGS metagenome assembly JACCDI01 (sample SAMN15323434, study PRJNA562643) | freshwater metagenome | isolation source: river surface water | place: USA:Blue River Watershed | collected 2017-08-15 | reverse complement strand
CTATACAAGCCAGATATCAAGCCCAATATGTGAGCATGTCGAAAAAAATGTCCTTGTATGTCACTTTGCGCCAAATATGAAGTCATCAACCTTGACTGCAAGTCAATCATAACCGAAGTGAAATCGTCTAAAGAATCAATATGTGCAATTGATTTCATTTTTCGTGCCAAGGATATCGCACAATCCAATGCCCACCACCAAAGAACCTGCAAAGCTGAGCTCTTTTTTACATCATCCGTCCAATCAATAAACAACCAGTCGTCCTCGTTGAACAAAAACCAGCCTTCCTCTCTATTACTGCATGTTGCAATGAGCGATTTCATACGCGATTCGATCCATTTCCATTCTTGTCGCAGAAAGCTCGTATTTCCAAAATGTTGTTGATAAAGCGAATGACATATTACAAACCACATAGAATAATCAACAATACCATTAACGTGACTCGCTGACATGATCTTTCTTTCATCCGCGACCGAACATCCAACATCCATATGGTTCAATAAACTATCATTTGCAATGTGATCCATTCCGCATCGCCCCAAGATAGTCAACGACCATTCAATAGAGCAAGGATCTCGAAATGTGTATGCATTTGCTAGTAGACTCACTGCTAGATCTCCTGCCCAAGGCAGTCGATCGCGTTTAATCCCATCAACGAGAAAGTTATGATGAGTGCACAGCTGGAGAGTTTGAGTGGCGCAGTTCCATATTTTGTTGATTCGGCTTCCAGAACATTGGAACGAACCGCGAAGTTCCAAATGCGGCATGTATGACTCGCAATACACAGTAGGATTGTTGCATGAATAACGCCGAGAATCAGGGGATGTATGAGTCAGATTTCTGGACAAATCAACGTTCTCGTATGTGTCATATTCAATGAGAACACGAACGTAACGAAATGCCAATAGATGAGCACTTTTCCAACAACTTCGTAGACTCTTTTGGAACGAATCATTTATGGTTGTACCTATGGTGCACGGCGGGTCATTGCTTTCAAAAGAGTACAACAGATCTAATGATTGCTCAAAATATTCTTCTTTTTCATTCAATGCCTCAGCAAGTGATTCTCCGACCCAAAGCTTAACCCTCGGTATTAGCGGCAGAAAGGATGACTTGTCCAAAGATGATGAGCATGATGACGCAGGAACGGAAATGACAACTTTTCCAAACGTTTCTTTCCCAAAATCATATAAACGTGAATTATATTGATTTCCACTAATGTTCGCATTTTCATCAGGACTCTGGCACAAATGTTCAACACTGGCAGGGTGCACTGTAGCAATCGTGCTCAACTCCATCTGATGCGGGAATTTCCAACAGTCGACAGCTTCTCCAGCAGAGACATCTATGGAATGTCGTCTATTATTCTCGATTGCCCAGAAATTTGAAATCGAAAGCCAATCATACGTCGGGTGACGATTTATTTCCTTGGCATCACTACGCACTCCTCTCCGCACGTCATTTACCTTTCTCCATGTCCACGATGTAGCGCTGACAGCGTCGTGCGTGTGCCGCTTCCAATGGAAATTTTTTTTTGAAGGAATTGTAGCGGAACCAATTGAGTTGTTTTGTGCAACCCTGTCGCCTCTGCTAGGAAAAAACACTTCAAAAGTGATGCAAGGTGGAAGAGCTAAAACCTCATCAACAGTCCCATCCTCAAGAATTTCACCTTCCCATGTTTTTCCTATATATTCTTCCTTATCTTTGTCACATCCGCATGCTTCAAGCGTTTCTTTTGTTGCTTTTCCATCCGATTCTGCCAAACCTAACGGTTCCTGATGGCGAGAATCCAGTTCTACCTCCAGAAAGGACATGGCAGTCCCTCCAAGATGAGATTTGTCGCTGTTGAAATTATAAACATTGTCAGGTGGAATCAGAAGAAAATGATCGTAAACTCTATCGCCTTGTGCAGTATTTACAGTACTTTTCCAACCAAGGCGAATGGAATACACTTTGTAAAGAGTGCCCTGATGGATTTTCATGCAGTCATCACTTTCATTTTCCACATGGCTATTGGTAAATTCTGTCCAACAGGCTGAAATAATTCTAGCGTTTGAACGAAATCTAATCACGTATACTTCGTCACTGGAATTCGAATTGCTTTGTATCACAATCATTCCGCTTTCCCCAGCCGTGAAAGCAAAGTGGTAATCATCATTGTTGTCAGGAATCGACAATGCTTCCTTGCTACAATCATACACTACCGGGATTCGAAAACAAGCTCTAGGAGAAGGACGTCCCCATTGCCCGGGATAAAACACTTTTAGTTTGGCATCTTTGACTGATTGGTGCAGCTGTTGATGCCTGTACATTTCTAGCTCTCCGGGGCCATAGTATGTTTGCCAAGTGGTTGCTGATCTTGAGACATTTTGTCTTGCTTGATTAGTTTGAATTATGTTGGCGTAGCTATTATTTGCCTTTGCATGGTGCTTCGGAATCATCTTTAATTCTTGCTGATAACCGCTATTGTATAATTATTTGTTGTCAGTTGTTGATGGCCGAGTAGTATTATCTCGGTGGTAAGAAGTAGTAGTACAATTCTCTAGGCATCAAAAAGCAAAAAGAGAGCTGATAAAAAGAAGATGTGCTTGATATGTTTTGGAGCGATTCCGAATTTACATTTCATATAATTTGTTCCATAAAGAGCGCATGTCACAGACTGTTGTAAAAAATTCCAAAAAGTTAATGAAAAATGAAATAGATAAGCTCCCCTGTATCATTTTTCATAAAAACGAAACATAAAACATAAATGAAAGTTGGTGGGAATTCTCCATAGCTCGTACTTCGTGCTTTTTTCTATCCTTGGCACGTCTTCTATCATTCGCACATCGCTCAAAAGTATCGTGCGTCACCCACGACCAAAAGAAACCACGACCAAAAGAAGTCACAAAAGACACGAAAAAAATGGAAACCCTCCGATCCACCAGTTCCGACAGTTGACGCAAAAAAGTAGTGAAAAGCCCTCCCTTCAACAAGAGGAGATATATTTTGTGCCAGGTTTTCCCCAAAAATATTGCTTTATTTTTCTTTCATTAAATAGTCTTAAACAAGTATCAAATGCAGTTTATGTTTTATGATATCTGTTAATGTTATATGATATGTTATATGTTGATTCGGACTTGCTCAATTATGATGCAGGTACTACCAGTTTTTTTGTCTGGAAGAAAGGAGTATATCAATTGGCGAAATAAACTAAGTGTTTTTGAGCAAATGGGACTAAAAAATGAACAATGAACTATCACCTATAGTAAGAAGTGTATTAGCTACACTATTGGCATGAGTTTACTTATTATCTTCTATCTATTATATCTGTCTGTCATATTTAGAGCCATCAGTATATCTATTTTAGTTTAGATAGAGCTAAATACGATGTGCAGAGTGCAATGTTGGTGAGCTAAAAAATAGCTCAGGGGAGGATGACTCAACAATGTCATCCATGACTGAAGTCATCATGAGTCTGGTCACCACTGTGCAAGATAGGTCTACCTATTTTTTGATCTGGATAGGATTCTCAAGAAGGGATAGACTTATCTATTTTGAAAATAGAAAATTTGGAAATAGATACAATGTGTGCATGCTCATTATTCCGCTAAACATTGATAATTACCTTTATATGCCAAAATTACAAAATAGACAGTAGGAAACAGTTCAATGTATGCCAATAGTCATAATTTGTGTGATAATTAACTAACACTGATAATAACTGCAATAGTTAACTATCACCAAGAATAACTGTGATAGTTAACTATCACCAAGAATAACTGTGATGCATGGTTAATCATCTCCCTCCCATGAATTTACAATAAAATTACAAATTTACAGCACATATTAGAATTGAATTGCCACACCAGAGACATTGGTTAAGTCTAGATTCAAAGCTACAGAGGGCTTTAATAGACACATGTGGATGATGTGCTATGGCAACCACAAAGCCACACAAATTGTTAAACATTTTATTTCTAGACAATAGCTCCACATAAGCTGCCAAGGGAACTTGGTCAGAATACCACTGTCATGCACCAATTAAAATCTGTCAAACCTACCAATTGCTTCAAAGAGAAGTACTCCAATGAATACAGAAAACTCTGACTCAAAATTGCTGCTGACAGCCTTGAAACAGATGAAAATGGGAAGCATTTTGTTTGGCTTTGTTTGTCTTTGTTTGACTGACAACAAGCATTGAGGTCAAGATTTAAAGGCCTCTTTTGCTCACTGTAAATTCATCTACAAGGGCCATCCAAATCAGTACTTTATCAATATCCAAGATAGAAGAAGCATTTGAGGTTCCCCCCATCAGAAGGAAATCATATGTCTGCAAACTCTAAAGCTGAAAATTTTGAAACAGGTGGTGCAATTTATGAGGAAAAGTTAGAGCCACATCTTGAGCCTGTTGGTGACAATGCTGCAGGGGAACAATTTGATGCTCACAAAGACAACAGCAACTAAAATAATGCAGATGGTCCATTAACTTGTGGTGATTGGGAGTGGAGTTAATTTTTGAATAGAATTCCTCACATTGTAAGGGGTCCAGTGCAGAAGAATAATCCAGCACTGAAGCATGTCAACCCTTGCAATTTCAAATATTGGACTGCAATTTACTTCTTTGGCAAGCTGTTCCCATGGGGATACATTCATCAGCATGTAATCCATCCTACAAATACAGCAATGGTCAAATCTGGATTCAAGAGACCCTTCACACTTGAAAAAATGAGAACTTAAGTTGGGGTATGGATTATATTGAGCTTGCATCCACAGTATCCTAGGGATTTTTTGAAGCAGGAGGAGGAGAAAGTGCATCAGCTTTTGGAACCCTCCCTATTGTGTGAAATAAAAATGGAAAAATACAGTTCAATGCAATTACTTCCAATGTTTGACTCAACAACAATGCCGCCCCAGTTAATCAAGACAAAAATGTGGTCAATCTGCTAATTGATTGAATGATTAAACAATAATATTGAGAACAATTTTGATCCACCACAGATTGTTTGTCTTGTAGAGTCTATGGTATCATTTCTAAATGAGTGTTGCACAAATTGGGCAGAGTGAAATTTAAGCCACATACCTATGGGATCAAGTATCACACCAGTGCCTACTGTGTGTCTCACATCATTATTTGGGTGGAATTTGTGGAGAAGGAAAAACACATGCCATCCACTGGAACCTAGTTGATGCCAGACTTTGAAGACATGTTGCCAAAGATGGCAGCATTGTGCTTGCAGATTGACATAATCAATCATTGGATCAAGTTGTTGTGTGATGCTTGGCTCAGGATTTGGTTATATGGCAACTCTCCCAGAGCTCCATAACTAAGACATGTTTGGGACCATAGTGTTTAAAAAGAAAGGATTTGACTGGCCTAAAGGATTGGATACAAAAAATGTGCTTTGTCACATGCAAGGAAAGAAAGTTGGCTACCTTGCAGTGAGGGGAGAAAAAATAATGAGTACCTGAAATGTGACCTTTGGATTGCAGCAATATTGGACAGCAAGTACACATCTGTCATGGTAAATACCTGGGCAATCACACACAGAGCTGATCAAAGGAAAGAAGAGTTGGAAGCTAATTGGTTACAATTGACTATGCTGAATATCTTTGTTGACCATCATGCTATTGGCAACAATAACAGCAATTGTCATTGATGGCTATCCTGCTAGGCATTGAGATAGTTTGGATTCATTGTTGCACCAGGTGAATGAAATACTTGCTGACAACTATTTCTGCTCTGTCATGGTTCTGATCTGATGCTTGACAAAGTTACGTTTAACAGATATCTCACATGGTCACTCATCTTTGGGGGAGATGACTGTGAGGATATATAAGGACTTAGTCGTGGTACTGCCAGGGGAGGGCAAAAAGAAGTTGCAGCAACATTGAAAGCAAGAGCCATCTTTATCTGGAAGAGTTTTGATCCAGATGAGAATCCAGCACATTGGCTGTGTCCTCTTGACACAACCATGGGAAATGGAATTGGATTGAAATTTCTATCATACAAACTGCATATTCTTGTTGTTAATGCACAATGAGATGTGGAAGAGAATGCAGAACATTTTGCTGTGACTGGACTCTCATGCTGTGTGTCAAATGCTATGGGAAGCATACAGACAAAATAACAAGGAAAAGAAGAAAAGTATTTGATGTTTGATGAATTGAAGCAATTTTGTTATACAATTTTATTGGAGTCCATTTTTCTGATGACTGATACAATTTTTTTGTGTTGACATTGGAGTAATTGAATTCATTTTCTACTTAAAACATTATACTTTCTATTTGCATTTGTATTTAGATTGTTCTTTGTACAATATTGAATCAGTTTGAGGATGTAAGAGTGAAAATTTAGATTGCAACACCATTTTGAATGACACTGCAAATTTATATTGGCCCTTTCATTGAAGGTTGTCCCATGGAAAACCCAAAATGGACACTCAATAGTACTATTCCTTGATATGCCCTCAACAAGGATGTCAATTTTCTAAGCCAAAGGGGTACAAAAAGTACATTTTTTCACCTCAAAGGCACTGTAAATTGATGGCAGCTAGACAATGAAGCAACCCCCAATAACAACAGTAATACTTAGATATCACCAACAATAACTGTGACTGTTAACTATCACTGAGATACTAACTGTAATAGTTAACTTTCACCAAGAATAAGTTTGAAAATCAATTAATATCAAGAATAACTTTGATAGTTAACTACCACCAATAATAACAGTGATAGTTATCTATCACCAATAGTTATTGTGATTGTTAACCTGATTAAATGAATTTGATACTTGATAAAAAATAGAAATAACATTAAATAAATAATTACACCGTTTCTTTCTTATAGACATATTTAAAACAAACCTTCATTTTTAAAGAGTTTATAAGTCAACCTTCCACAATTTCATGATGATTCATGCTGATTGATTGTAATGGAGAGGAAATCTCTGCATTTGATTATCACATCTGGGCAGTAGCAATAAAAATATTTCCTGTGCACAACTGCAATTGAGGGAGTGCTGTAAATAAAGAGCCCAAGGACTCTCTACTCTAGATATTGAATGAATAGAGCTGTCTCTTCACTCAAAAGTTCTAGTTACAATATGCAACCAGTTCTTCTCTGTATCACAACAATTATAATAATTGCAATATACTATGCCATGTCATAGAATTTACTGCAAAACAATGATAAAGCTGGGTTGTCCAATCCCCCAGCAAAACATTCAGAAACCCCTCAATCAGCAGACAAGCTTAATACTTCAAAATGTGAATCAAATGGCTCATTTGCATCATTAAGCTGCAGTTATAAAGGTAAACAAATACCTGTCACTAAACAGGTGGATCAAATATCAAAAACACCTTCTGTAATCCAAAAAATGTCACCAATTTTGACTCCAAGTCTGTCTGGACTTTACAAAGCTTTTGATTATATGGCTGAGGTTGATTGCAATATTTCAAAATCAAATGGCTTGATTTGCAATGGTATTTCTGAAGTCACAGAAACATTATCTTACATTCATATCAGCTTTCCAAAGAATAGAACTAATCCAAAGTCTGCAACCAAGAACACTGTGCCTGAAAAGAATAAGTCTGACTGGTTTACTTTTGGTGCAATGAATAAAATTACTACTGAACTCTGTAGTTAATTGTCTAGTATCAATAAAATGAGTACATGGAAATTCACTCACAACTATTGCAGCTTTGTTACTAATTACAAGAGATAAAGTTGATACCAAACAATGTCCACCAAGCATAGATTTCAAAAATCACAAAAATGCTTTGTTGAATCCTCCAATTTCCACCAAAATGTCTTCTATAAAATGAGATGTACCAAAGGATTCTTTGCATGACCCAGTGATCTCAAAGAAAATATCTCAATGGAACCTCTAGCATACATGATGTCTGGTTCAGAAATTCATCACATGGATGTGAGTGAAATTCATCAATCATCTTCATCGCTCAGTTATTATCTAATTGATAAATTCACTCAGTGCAACATGAAGATGAAAGAATTTACAACAAAACAAGGGAAAAAGGAAAGAGAGAAAACAAGTTGTTCAAGAAATCATTTATGGTCAAACAATCTGGCACATTCATCAAGCCAAAGAACTGCTGGAAAAAGATATTAAGCATTAATTCATGACTCCAAAATCTCCATGGATGATACATACATAATACCAAGAGTTTCATTTGTGCACATTTTGACAGCATGTTTTTGCAGAAACTGCCAAACCACTCAACAAGGTCTACTGGCAACTTAGGAGTAATATAATGCCATGAATATTCACAGAGAACAGAAAAAGAACAAGGCAGAACTGGAATAGAAAAAGAAAAGGAAAGTTATTGTTGACTTATTTGCACAATGGAAAGATCACAATAAAAATGACGCAAACAAGTGATCACTTTTGTCAGAAATCCATTTGCCTTTGTCTATGTTCATTTGAACAACAATTTTTGTTTTGATTGAGTTGGTGTCTGATTAATGGATGACAAACAATACTGCTAAAACTATGTTATGAAATGCTTAGATTTTCTTCATGAGAAATTGTGAAAACAGTAAGTGGTAAGACTAAAGTGATTGATTCTTTTTGTTCCGTTGATGAACAGTAAATGAGTCAAAAAGATAAAATACTGAATTTGGAGGTCTAATTGAAGATTTTATTTTTGCTAAAAGACTAAGGAGTATAAAACCATACATAAACAGGTAATCAACTACACAGGAAGCACAAGTTCATAAATTTTCTCTTGATGGGTGACCATGAGTCATGTTTTGTTTTACAATAATATAAACATCATGGAAGAATGTTTCATGGTATTCTATTCCATTTGTACTGCTAGTACTGTGTCTAAAACAATTGCTCAAAACACAAAAATGGCAAAGTTGGCAATGAAGAGACTCTTGTCTGTTCTTTGCCTGTGACATACACTTTTAGACTCATCATTGGGGCCATCCTCTATGTAACTGATGTTACCTCACTCTCCACAATACCCACTGTCTCCTCAATCTAATATTTTGAAGTAGAGTGTAGTTTGGTCTTGATTCTGAACATCAATATCAACATTTCTGCCATTGAACATGGTAATGTCTGGTGTGACAGCAAGTTTAGGTCCATAAACAGAGACAATTCATTGATATTGCAATGCTAAGCTGAATTGAGTCAAGCACCATTATTTTTGAGGTTGAACCAGGCTATGCTTGGATCCTTTCAATAATTGTTAGCAAAAATGTATGGCATCAATACTAATGATGTATACTTTGTCTTTATGATACATTTGAAAGGAGATGGTCTGATTGAAAAGCCTTGCATAAGTTTGATGTATTCTATTACCTAAGGAGCAATGTGTTCTTTGCAATACCCCCATTTATTCACCACAATAGGACAAGTTCCATACAATATCAGCTTGTTAAGAGCCATGAACACATACTAAAAATTGATATGTCAGTACTTTTCACAGAAATCACAGAAAAGAACATAGATTGCAGAAGGACCCACACCAAAAAATGAAAATGTAGTAATTTGATAAAATCTCCAGTCCTTTGTTGACTTCTGGATGAATATCAACATAATTCAACAATGTTGCAAGAATTTCACTTTCATTGAGAATATATGAATCTGCCACAATGACAGAAGGCAATCAGAACTCTCTACAATATTATTATCATCAACAACAATGTTATTTTTATTTTATTCCTTGCTAGGATTGTAGGTGGTAGTACTTCAATGGACCCAGAAAGTTTTGAACCATGAGTATGTTATGGACTATGTTACAAATGATCTTCAGAGATGCTATCATCACTTGGACAAATAGTACTACTGCAAAAATGACAATCATGATGATTTCACCACATAATCAAGATTGTAGGAATGATATGATAGTGACAACTGAAATATGTCTTTGAGAATGAGTATTTTTACCATTTTTAAGAGTATTTGTACAATGAAAATAAGTGCCAAGCATTATCCATAAGAGATGTTTTCTATAATATCTTGTACCATACAATATGTAATATAATGGTTATGTATACATTTTACTACCCAAAATGTCAAATTTCTGAACCATTGGGACTAAATCATGTGTCATGTGTTTAGTACTACAGAAGTTAAAAACATATGTAAGTATTCAGTTCTTTGCAGATTCTCAATTCTCAAAACAAGTAATTTTGGTAGGAAAATTAATTTAGCCAAATGAATCAAAAATTTTAAGGTAAATGACTCTCCAGTAAACATAAAAAATCTCTTTGCTGTTGTTGTTTATTTTGCTCAAATTCATTGTCAAATACCATTTAGCATCATAGGAATGAAATGTTTATCAATACTAGATAGATTATAAAACCTACTTTGCATTTAAAAAATTTTTAATAGTGTCTTGCATTGAAACAACAGGAAAATGTATGGCTATTGACTCATCAAAATAGATCACTGCTACAAAAAGTGTAGAGCTAAATTTTAACTAACAAATTTAGTGGGTCAAACGCTCATGAGGTTATTTTGTGTATGTACAGCAAAGATTTGTTCAAGGAAGTAAAAGATTCTTTGAAATGCAGAAGTCTCTGTATCAAAAATCTCAGCAACTGCATCAACAACTTGGCCTGCTTTGACAGCACTTTGTGATGAATCAGGAATTGAGAGTGTTTTAAACACTGCGATAACAGCTTGGTGTATGTATTTGAAATTTGCATGTGCTTGTGGGTTTCAACTGTTGTATGGACATTTTGGATGTGAAGGACAGGTATGAACTGATAAAAGATTACTACCACAAAATCTCCCCATCATTGATGACACAGAGGCTTGAGAAAAACAAGATATCAATTTCTGTTTGAACTTGGTCTTAGTAGGAAATGCAGTTTCTCATGTCAAATTTAAACAGTACATCATGTCATTGTCAATCATAGACTACAGCACAGGGGCGTCATAGAAGCTATTTTTAATGGCAACATTGTTGTGACATGTCAAATATACAACATTATTTTACTTGCTAATAAACGTCAAAACTCCCTTTGAATAAATGAATAAAGAAATAAAAATATTGCAATAACTAATAACCACTTAAATAATGTAATTATTCAATAAATTTTTTATTTAAGCATTTATTTTCTCCCTCCTTTTTGCCAAGGGAAAAATGAAAAGAGTCATCAATGCCCATGGTGTCCATTAATTTGGATGATCATGTCATTGCATCCAGGGCTTTTCAACCTTGAATTGAATAAACTAATGAAAAAAATAATTCTCAAACTTGAATATTTATTAGAAATTAAGTTTTACTTTTTGCACATTCTGCACTGTGTGTTATGCCATTGCAAGTGCAACCAGCTAAATAGCCACCTCTCAACCAATGACAACAAGAAGAACATAAGCCAGCATTGTTGCTTTTGGGAGAAGAACACCCATCAGTACAGCTGCAACTGCCAATGTGACTGATCACATGAGAAATTGCTGCAATAGGTGGCTGAGTCTGTTGCCATCACAGCAGTAGTGGCATTTTTTGTTGCTCACCTCCTCATGATCCCCCCTGACCCATGAGATGGCATTATTGTAGGGATTTCTTTGTTGGAATCATTAAATTTGAAACTTTCCCAAAAATGAAAAAATAAGAAAGTAAGATCAGCAGTCATGTTTTGTATGTGTATAACACACCTTCATCATGTGACTCATTCAAGACAAAATAAAAATTGTTATCAGATATTGTTGTACAGCCAAATAATGTTGAGTGTCAAGTAATAATTGTTGACTATTCACAGATCCAATAATGTACGCACACAAATGTACAACAAAGAGTAATGGGATATTGAATATACATAACAGATTGTCATAATGATTTGTTAGCATTTATAAGAGAAAATAAGACTCATTGCAAGTATCATAGACATCTGTTATTTTGGGTTCAATTCCTGAGTACAATCATTTATCTCTATTGGTTATTGGTTTACACTTTCAAGAGACATAAAACTTTTTTGTGATTTCAACAACAACCCCATTTTGTTGCATCATGACAATATCATTATGCAGTCATTTCCAACTAAGAACTTGGTGACAATGTTAGTGCAAGACTTGGTTGTAAGGTATACCTGGTGGTGGTTATAATTTAGATGAGAGCATATAACCCAAGGCTGCCATTTGATCTGCTGCTACTTGCGCCCAGACCAACAATATCTTTATTGGACAAGACCACAGCCAATTGGAGATTTTATATGCTGTCATCAATCCCCTGCCTATTTATCTCTGTGCATGAGCACACAGGAATGATAACAATGTTTTTGCAATGTATATCTGGGGTGTGAGGCCTTTTACCAGGTTATCTTTGCATGTGGTGGACACTGTGTATTAGTAGTGTGATTATGTTGATTGTGATAACAATCTCCCATTGCATGAGAGGGTCATATCCTGGTATGAGATAACAGTCAGTTTTTTACCTGTTTGATGTTAGTCAAAATACCTGTCATGATTCTTTTGTAGTGAAATGTCATCCATGTTAATTTGCTGTTAGGACATCCATCATATGTTGGGTTAGAATACCAATTTTTAATTGGCAAATTGAGAAACATCTTATGAGAGTGTCAAATATAATACCAGGTTGATTATTGTCAGGTGGAATTGGCACATTTTTTATTCATTCAATGAGCAAAGTGTGCCAATCCTCTTGCCTGGACTGGGATGACTAATGAACAGTGATGAATTTGTCCAGGAAGTTGATTCAACAATAACTATGGTCATTGTTGAGTGAAGGAAATGTGAATTTTTGTGATCTGTGTGCACCATGATGTGAACACCTAGGAGTATGAATTGAAGTCTTTGAGTATTATTGCAATGGAAAGAAGCTATATCTTGATTCAACTGTACCTTAAATAGCATGAACAAGTTTACAAGTCTAGTATAAACCCAGTCAGTCCCAAAAGAAATATTGATACTCATTTCATATCTGATGTATATGTATATATGTGAAAGCAATTCTTGTGGTTATAGCTAAACAGGGATTCTAACACAATGAATGATTTGTAAGGAGTCCATCTGAATTTGTCTTCTCAATCTGAGAGGGGTGCAATGATGTGAGCATGGTGTAACTATATTTAGAATTTATTGATCCAATGAAGTCTCTCATTGCTGAATGGTTATCAAGCCTTGTTGGTGTAAGGCATAAGCTAAGCCAATCTTGTCTAAAATTGATTTGTACTCTTCCCATACATTTGAGAAGGCCACAATTTCATCAAGATAGACAGATATATAGTTAAGGTGCAAAAGTCTCTTCTTTATTATTTAGAAAAAATGTGACTATGGCTCAATGTTGTTAGAGATAATGGAATATTTGACCAGGGGAAGTATCTTTAATATCATTCTGTGGAGATATACATGACTAGATGAGATTTCTTTAGATGGGTGAGGTGTTGATTGCTGAAACAGAGAAGCAAAACGATTTCCCTGCTATAAGAAGTGAGGCAAAGGAGAACATTACAGTGAGAAATATTGTTGAAAAGTATTTTTACTTTTATCACTTCAATGTCAGATTATCCAAAACAATGTTAGTGCCAACAATCATTGCATTATTCTAGATTTTACTTGTTAGTATACTAACAAAGTTTGGATATCTCTTCCCCAATATCTAGAAATTAAGTACTGTGATGATCTGATGCTGAAGCAAGAGCATTATTTTGGATTATCCATCAACAGGAGCAATATACACAAGTATTGTTGTGTGTTGTCCAAGTGTAAAATTTGGGAGATGGGTGAAGTCTTTGTTGTCTATGAAGACAATTTGTAATGATTGTCAAGTCCCTGTCTGTGAATAATAGACGCTGCAAGTCTGTGAATTGCTAAGTGAGTATAGAATACAAGAGTTCAAATGAATTGAAATTCCATACAAGCAAGCTGATTGGGATGGTTGGACTTATAAATTTCTATCAAAGCTGAGATTAAAAATGCAACAAGAAGTGATATGTTGTGTTTCCTTTAGAATTGGAGTATGATGATGTATTATGTAAAGTAGCATTGTACATGACAGCTAATGAAGAAATTTTAACTCAACTTGGTAACCCAAGCTAGTTGGAATCTATGGAGTTGATACTATCAATTAGTTACAAGAATTATTTCAAGAGAACAATATTTTATGTAGTTGAACATTGCAAGACATCTGAATGATTTAAAGAAATGTCAAAGATGAGAGTGAAAACAAGTTGTGGTTCATTCCAATTACTTCATTGTTACTTTTTTGAAGGCAAAAGAAGAATTTGAGAATTCTTAATTCGAAAAAGAAGAGAAAATTTAGAAGAATGGATTGGTGAAGTAAAAGTGATTTAGAATAATCAATAGAAATGATCACCTTAAAGCAGTAGTGGCCATGGCCCAGGTAGTCACCACCAGAGTAATCTACCCATATTCACTAACTAAAAATTATGAGCTATCATAAATTTAGCTTGCATGGGTGCCCTTCTTGATGCAGTGTGAATTGTCTCTGTTATTCATAGTGTTCTTGTTCCGATTTTGACATGCTCCACTCATCTCTCTCTGTTTCCCTTTCTGTGTGCACAAAATGGCCATCTCATTCCTTTTTACTCCCACTGTGATGCTATATTTGATATTGTCCCATCAAGTATGATCTGTTCTTAATGATAATGGCAATACTGGTCCTACTTGGTCACCAAATTGGGCTTGAACTCACCAGTGTATGCATCTTTGATTTATGAAATAGTTAATTACATTCACTTTCCAATGCACAAGACTTTTGTCAGTAAATCTGCATGATTCTCTTTGCCATCAATGTGAGCAAAGGCTATCCCATTGCTGTTGATTCTTACACAGTATGATATCGTGCACCATTTTTCATTTTCTGAGTACCAACTCTGGCTTAGAGGTATTATTAATTACAGACATACTATCCTCTTTACATAGTAAGTACATAGTAATTTACCTTTTGAGATTCATAAGTATTGATTTGCTTAGATATGCTATGGTACTATTATTAATGTTATAATGAAATGAACAGGATATCAATGAAAAATTATATTTTCCATGTATTGAATTCCTGTCAGCAATAAAATCCAATCAACATAAAATAAGACCAAACATTTGATTTAATCTTGTTATGACGAATTTCAATATCTCTGCTCTTGCTAGTATTTCTGTGCATTCATATTATAATACACTTGAAACTTCAATGAAAAAGAAAACTTATTTCCTTTGTTAAAGAAAAAAGGAAATGTGAGTATATATAATAAAAAAATATTTTGAGTATTAGTTATGTCTAGATTTTCAAATGACAATTGAAAATCCTTAATTCTTTTGAAATGAAAAAAGAAAACGAATGAATAATAATCTCAAATGCCTTTTCCCTCAACTCCACTATTGGCACCAAGCCAGTGCATGTATGTTCCAATTCCAAGCAGCAGAGTATTCTAGGTATACTCACAGCAAATATCTTGTGTTTGGAGCCTTTCTTAAGCTCTTTCTCTACCTCTTTACATCATTCTGCCATGGAAAATATGGCTGGGTCTCTTTGTGATGACACTGGACATAGACAAGATTATGACAGAACTGGCCAAGCATCTGTTCCTTTGAACCATCCATTACCATAGTTGGTGG
>JACCDI010239923.1_pt1 | contig 15553 bp, 14 predicted proteins | sample 7442791 | NCBI WGS metagenome assembly JACCDI01 (sample SAMN15323434, study PRJNA562643) | freshwater metagenome | isolation source: river surface water | place: USA:Blue River Watershed | collected 2017-08-15 | reverse complement strand
GCTCGCTGTGCATGGGCAACCAGGCGCAGGTGCGTGAAGGCGCGACCGTGGTCTCCACCTCGACCCGCAACTTCCCCAACCGCCTGGGCAAGAACACCAACGTGTTCCTGACCTCGGCCGAACTGGCCGCTGTGTGCTCCAAGCTCGGTCGCATCCCGACCGTGGCCGAGTATCAGGAGGCCGTGGGCATCATCAACAAGGATGCCGCCAACGTCTACAAGTACATGAACTTCGACCAGATCGAAGAGTACGCTGACGTGGCCAAGGGCGTGACGGTCTGAACACCGGCACCCGCCAGGCCCCAAGCCCCGCCCGCGCAAGCCGGCGGGGTTTTTTTCTGCCCGACTGCCGCCAGATCGTGTCAGGCGGCATGCCGCCACCCAGCGCGGGCCCAATACCAGCGGCGTCTTCAGGGGTATTGGGTGCGCCGGCCAGGGGGCCAGGGCGGGGCGCTATCCTGCTGCACTTCCCATCAGGAGATACCAATGCTCGATCGCCGTTCATTTCTGGGTGCGGGTCTGGCCGGGGCCTCGGCCCTGACCTTCTCGTCCGTCTGGTCGCAGGGGGCGCCCAACTTTGGCCCGCCCAATCTGCCGGCCACCGGTTTCCGGCGCATGAAGCTGGGCGCCATGGAAGTCATCGCCCTCAATGACGGGGCGGTGCGTCGACCGTTGGGTGAGGAGTTCGTGACCAATGCGCCCCTTGAGCAGGTCAAGGCCCTGCTGGCGGCGCAAAGCCTGCCGACCGACTACGTCGATGTGCCCTACACGCCTTTCCTGTTGATCCATGGCGACCAACGCTATCTGTTTGACACCGGCTTTGCCGACAACGGCCCACCCACCACGGGCAAGCTGCTGGCCCATCTGGCCGCAGCAGGCTTGCGTCCCGAAGACATCAACAACGTGGTCCTGAGCCACTTCCATGGCGACCACATCAATGGCCTGCGTTACCGCAATGGCAACCTGGTCTACCCCAATGCGCGGGTGCATGTGCCCACCGTCGAGTACGCGTTCTGGATGGACGACGCCCGCATGGAGAGTGCACCACCGGCCATGAAAGCCGCGTTTGCCGGCGTGCGCCGGGCCCTGGGCAACCTGCAGGGGGATCAGCTGGTCAAGTTCGAGCCCGGTACCGTGGTGGCGCCCGGCATCACCTCGGTGGCGGCCTTTGGCCACACCCCCGGCCACACCCTGTTCCGGATCGATTCCCAGGGCCAGTCCTTTGCCTACGTCGCCGACATCACCAACGTGCCGTCGCTGTTCGCGCGCGCGCCCGACTGGTCGGTGGTGTTCGACATGAACCCGGAGATGGCACGCCAGACCCGCCGCCGCGTGTTCGACATGCTGGTGCGTGACAAGATGGTGGCGGGGGGCTTTCACTTTCCCTTCCCGGCTTTTGGCACTTTCGAAAACGCCGGCAACGGCTACCAGTTCAAGCCGGCGGCCTGAACCGCGCGGCCCATCGGGCCGCGCCTTCAGTCGATGAACGCTGACTTGGTGTCGCAGCCGATGCCGCTGGCGATCCAGCGGCGGGCGACCTGCGACAACCGGGGCGCCAGCCATTTCAGACCCCAGGGCAGGGTGCTGCGTGCATCGCTGATGGCACCGCACAGGTAACGGCGTTCGGCGTCGCTCCAGCGCAGGGCCCTGCAGCGCCCCAGGCGCTTGAGCGAAAGCACCATGCCCAGCGGACAGGGAAAGGCCAGGCAGCACACGCCGCAGCCGTTGCAGGGCTCGCCGGTGCGCGGCTGCGTCGGGGCCAACGGATGGATTTCGATGACGGTGGTGATCGGCTTGCGCAGCGCCATCGGCGGCCTTGTCAGAGCATGCGGGCGATCAGGGCGCCTTCGGCCGGGCCTTCCACTGGAATCCAGACCTGGATCGGGTTGCCTGCGGCCACCTCGATGGGCTGGCCCTCGGTGCTTTGCATCTGCTGCACACGCACTTGCCGGTTGCCGCTGGGGTGGATGATCTCGATGGTGTCACCCACCGCGAAGCGGTTCTTGGTTTCGACCCGCGCCCAGCCGTCTTCACGCACCTGCAGCACTTCGCCCACAAACTGGCTGCGGCTGCTGGCCGAGTGGCCGGTGATGTAGTTCTGGTAGTCCTGGCTGGGGCGGCGCTCGAGCAGGCCCGTGGTGTAGCCGCGGTTGGACAGGCCTTCGAGTTCGAGCAGCAGCTCGGGGTTGAAAGGCCGACCGGCCACCGCGTCGTCGATGGCGCGGCGGTAGACCTGCGCGGTGCGTGCCACGTAGTAGTGGCTCTTGGTGCGGCCCTCGATCTTGAGCGAATCGACACCGATCCTGGCCAGGCGCTCCACATATTCGACCGCGCGCAGGTCCTTGCTGTTCATGATGTAGGTGCCGTGCTCGTCTTCCATGATCGGCATCAGCTCGCCCGGGCGCTCTTTTTCTTCGATCAGCCAGATCTTGTCGGCCTCGGGGTGGCGCTGGCCACCGCCGCAGGTCGAGAAGGTGCTGGCGGCTTCTTCGTCTTCGTGGGCGAAGTTGAAGCCGTCCAGACGCTGGCTGGGCACCGCGTCGCCGGTGTTGGCATCGGTGTCGGCGCTGTGGGTCTTGTATTCCCAGCGGCAGGCGTTGGTGCAGGTGCCTTGGTTGGGGTCGCGCCGGTTGAAGTAGCCGCTCAGCAGGCAGCGCCCAGAATAGGCGATGCACAGCGCGCCGTGCACAAACACCTCGATCTCCATGTCGGGGCAGTCGTTGCGTATGGCCTCCACTTCGTCCAGGCTGAGCTCGCGGCTGAGGATGATGCGGGAGACGCCTTGCTTCTGCCAGAACTTCACGGCCGCGCTGTTGGTGGTGTTGGCCTGTACCGACAGGTGGATCGGCACCTCGGGCCACAGGCCTTTTTCCATCTGCTCGCGCACCAGCATGATGAGACCCGCGTCGGCCATGATCAGGGCATCGGGCTTCAACTCCACCACGGGCTGCAGGTCGCGCAGGTAGGTGCGCACCTTGTCGTTGTGGGCGATCAGGTTGCTGGTCACAAAGAACTTTTTGCCGCGCTGGTGTGCTTCGGCGATGCCGATGCCCAGCTGTTCGAGCTTGAATTCGTTGTTGCGTGCGCGCAGGCTGTAACGCGGCTGGCCGGCGTAGACCGCGTCGGCGCCAAAGTAGTAGGCGGCGCGCATGCGTTGCAGGGTGCCGGCGGGCAGCAGGAGTTCGGGGGCTTTGATCGACGTCATGGGACCGTATTGTCCGGGTTTTGGGGCACAGATGGGCAGAGCCAGCCACAGGGCACAATCTGCTCATGGACATGGATGCACCCGAAATCCTGGTGGCCGGTGGCGGCATTGGCGGCCTGGCGGCCGCGCTGGCGCTGTCCCGCCAGGGGGCGCGGGTCGAGCTGATCGAGCAGGCGGCGGCCTTTGCCGAGGTCGGCGCCGGCATCCAGATCGGGCCGAACGTGACCCGCATCCTGCGGGATTGGGGTCTGGAGTCGGACCTGTGCCGGGTGGCCAGTTTTCCCCATGGGCTGCTGGCGCGCGATGCCCGCTCGGGCCGTGAACTCGGCCACCTGCCGCTGGGCGAACGGGCCGAGCGCCTGTATGGCGCGCCCTACGCCTGCATCCACCGCGCCGACCTGCACCGGCTGCTGTTGCAGGCGGTGCAGCAGCGCGGCGTGCTCATGCATTTGAACCAGCGGCTGGCGCAGGTACAGCAAGGCGAAGGCGGAGCACTTGTACGCACCGAGCAGGGGCTGGAGCGCCGCCCGGCCTTGCTGGTCGGGGCCGACGGCCTGTGGAGCCGCAGCCGCCAGGCGCTGGGCCTGAATGAGCCGCCACGTTTTTCCGGGCACCTGGCCTATCGCGGCCTGGTGCCGCTGGCCCAGCCCCTGGCCGAGCCGCAGGTGACGGTCTGGATGGGGCCGCGCCTGCACATCGTGCAGTACCCGGTGCAGACCGGGCGTGCAATGAATGTGGTGGCCATCGTGCATGGCGAGCTGCCTGCCAACCCGCAGGACTGGGACCATGCAGCACACGCTGCCCACCTGTTTCAGGCGCTGGGGCCGATCAGCCGACCGCTGCAGCAGGTGCTTGAAGCGGTACCGAATTGGCGCCTGTGGGCGCTGAGCGACCGCCCGCCCTTGAGGTCGGCGGCGCAGATGGGGCAGCGTGCCGTGGCGCTGCTGGGCGATGCCGCGCACCCCATGCGGCCTTATCTGGCCCAGGGTGCAGGCATGGCCATCGAAGACGCGCAGGTGCTGGCGCAATGCTGGGCCGGACCGGGCAGCGTGGCCGAGCGGGTGCAGCGCTATGCCGACATGCGCTGGCCGCGCAATGCCCAGGTGCAGGCGCGTGCCATCCGCAACGGCCGCATCTTCCACGCGCACGGCCCCGTCAGCTGGGGCCGCAACCTGGCCATGGGCGTGCTGGGCGCGAAGGTGATGGATGTGCCCTGGCTCTACCGGGGTATCGGCTGACCCTAGCGTCTGTCATCCTCGGACTTGATCCGGGGATCAGACATTCAAAGATCCGGATTCCCGGTCAAGCCAGCAATGAAGGCACCCCCGTTCAGAGTGCGTCGAGCTCGCGGTGCCGCTTGAGCGTGAGCCAGCGGTCCTGGAAGGCCGCGGCCAGCATCTCGACCAGGTAGACCGAGCGGTGTTGGCCTCCGGTACAGCCGATCGCCACCGTGACGTAGCTGCGGTGGTCTTTCTGGATGGCGGCAATCCATTGCTGCAGAAACTCTTCGATGTGCTTTTGCATGCGTTCGACCTCGGCCGATTCGCGCAGGTAGTCTTGCACTGGCGCGTCCCGGCCGGTCAGTGGGCGCAGGTGCGATTCGTAGTGCGGATTGGGCAGCATCCGCACATCGAACACGAAGTCGGCATCGTTGGGGATGCCACGCTTGAAGGCGAAAGACTCGAACACCAGCGTGAGCTGAGCCGTGGGTGCGCTCACCAGTGTCTTGACATAGGTCTGCAGCTGCGAAGAACGCAGCAGGCTGGTGTCGATCACATGGGCACGTTCGCGCAGGTTGGACAACAGCTCCCGCTCGAACTGGATGGTTTCGATCAGGGCCTTGTCGCTTTGCGGTTTGGACTGTCCCGACAGCGGGTGCTTGCGGCGCGTCTCGGAATAACGGCGCAGCAAGGTGTCGGAGGTGGCGTCCAGAAAGATGGACTTGACCGTCATGCCCATCTCGCGCAGCACTTCCAGCTGCTCGGGCATGAGGTGCAGGGACGTGGCGCTGCGCACATCAATGGCAATCGCCAGGCGACTTTCCTTTTGCTGCTCTTCGAGCTGGACGAAGGGGATCAGCAGCTCGGGGGGCAGGTTGTCGACGCAGTAATAGCCCGCGTCCTCGAGGGCGCGCAGCGCCACCGATTTGCCGGAGCCGGACATGCCGGTGATGAGGATGATGTCCATGGCTTCAGGCTGCGGGGGTGCCCAGCATCTCGCGGGCGTGGGCCAGGGTGGTGGCGGAAAGTTTCTCGCCGCCCAGCATGCGGGCGATTTCCTGTACACGTTCTTCGCCCTGGGTGGGCGCAACGCGGCTGCCGATCTGGCCGCCCGAGACCTGCTTGCTCACCACCAGATGGTGGTCGGCGCAGGCGGCCACTTGCGGCAGGTGGGTGACGGCCAGCACCTGGCGGTGGCGGCCGAGCTGCTTCATGAGGCGGCCCACGGTTTCAGCCACGGCGCCGCCCACACCCGAATCGACCTCGTCAAAGATCAGGGTGCCGGCTTCTCCGAGTTCGCTGGTGGTGACCGCGATCGCCAGCGCAATGCGCGAGAGTTCGCCGCCCGAGGCCACCTTGCCCACCGGGCGCGGCGTGCTGCCGGCGTGTCCGGCCACCAGGAACTGCACCTCTTCGAGGCCGTGCTGTGCGGACTGCTCCAGCGGCTGCAGCTGCACTTCAAATCGGCCACCTTGCATGCCCAGCTGCTGCATGGCGGCGGTGACCGCCTGGGCCAGGGCCGGGGCAGCCTTCTGGCGCTGGCGCGAGAGGGTGCGTGCTGTTTTAAGAAAGGCCTCATGTGCCTGGTGTTCGCTTGCTTCGAGCGCCTGCAGGTCGCCAGCAGCGTCCAGCCTTGCCAGGTCCTGCTTCCATTGCGCCCAGATGGCGGGCAGCTCTTCGGGGGGGCGCTTGTAGCGGCGTGCCAGCGAAAGCCACAGGCCCAGCCGCTCGTCGAGCTGGGCCAGCCGGTCCGGGTCAAGGTCGGCACGGCGCAGGTAGGCGTGCAGGCTGTGGGCAGCGTCTTCGGCCTGCGCCTGCGCCGAGGCCAGCACCTCGGCCAGGGCCTGGAATTCGGGCTCGACCCGGGCCAGATCGGCCAGGCTCTGGCTGGCACGGGCCAGCAAGGTGAGCGCCCCGGCGTCTTCATCGCCTTCGAGCAGGGCGTTGGCCTGTTGCGCGGCATCGATCAGGGCTTGCGCGTTCGACAGCCGGCCATGCTGGGTGTTGAGTTCTTCCCATTCGCCCTGGAGCGGGCCCAGTTTGTCGAGCTCGCCGATCTGCCAGGCCAGACGCTCGCGTTCGGTGGCCAGGGTGTCCTGGGCGCGGCGGGCTTCGTCCAGGGCCTGGCGGGCTTCGCGCCAGGCCTGCCAAGCGCTGCGTACCGGGCGGGTGTCGGCCTGGGCGTAGGCGTCGAGCAGCTGGCGCACCGCCTCGGGCCGCGTCAGGCTTTGCCAGGCGTGCTGGCCATGGATGTCGAGCAGCAGGTCACCGAGTTCGCGCAGCTGGGTCGCAGTGGCCGGGCTGCCATTGATGAAGGCCCGGCTTTTGCCCGCGCTGTCGACCGTGCGGCGCAGCAGCAGGCTCTCGCCGGCCTCGAAACCGGCGTCCTGCAGCCATTGCAGGGTGGTCGGGCTGTGTTCGAATTCGGCGCCCACTTCGCAGCGGCTGGCGCCTTCGCGCACCACGCCCGCGTCTGCCCGGGCGCCCAGGGCCAGTTGCAGGGCATCGATCAGGATGGATTTGCCGGCCCCGGTCTCACCGGTCAGCACGGTGAAACCGCTGGCCACGTCCAGGTCGAGTGCATGGACGATCACAAAATCCCGCAGGGTGATGTGCGTCAGCGCCATGGTCAGGCCCCTTCGTTCCAGTGCATTTTCTTGCGCAGGGTGTCAAAGTAGTTCCAGCCCTCGGGGTGCAGAAAGCGCACCTGGTGCTGCGAACGCCGCACGGTGATGCGGTCGCCGATCATCAGCGAGGCCAGCGACTGCATGTCGAAATTGGCGCTGGCGTAACGGCCCGACACGATCTCGATGCCGACCTCGCAGCTGTCGGGCAGCACGATGGGGCGATTGGAGAGGGTGTGCGGTGCGATCGGCGCCATGATCCAGCCGCCCAGGGCCGGGTGCAGCAGCGAGCCGCCGACCGACAGCGAATAGGCGGTAGAGCCCGTGGGCGTGGCGATGATCAGGCCGTCGGCGCGCTGGTTGGCCACAAAGTGGCCATCGACTTCGACGCGCATTTCCATCATGCCCGAGGTGCCACCGCGGTAGACCACCACATCGTTCATGGCCAGCGCATCGAATACGCAATGGCCATCGCGCTGCACCCGCGCATGCATCAGGCTGCGCAGGGCGATCTGGTAGCGGCCCTGCAGCATGGGGGGCAGCAGGGTGGCGTAATCCTTGAGCGGGATGTCGGTGATGAAGCCCAGCCGGCCCTGGTTGATGCCGATCAGCGGCAGGCCATGGCTGGCCATCTGGCGGCCCACGCCGAGCATGGTGCCGTCGCCACCGATGGCGATGCCCAGATCGCATTGCTTGCCGATCTCGTCGAGCGGCAGTTCCGAAAACCCGTGCAGTCCCGTCAGCTGCGCGGTGGCCTGGTCGAGCACCACTTCGCAGCCCTGGCGTGCCAGGAAGTGCGCCACATCGTCGAGCACCTTGCGCGAACTGTCGAGCGCGGCACCGCTCACCGTGGCATGGGTCCTGCCGAAGAGTGCAACGTGTCGGAATTGCGATTTCATGCGCAAATTACATCATTAAAATGGGCCCATGCTCGACGACCGTGCCAAGTTGTTGCTCAAAGCGCTGGTAGAGCGCTACATCGCCGACGGCCAGCCCGTGGGCTCGCGCACCCTTTCCAAAGCTTCGGGGCTGGAGCTGTCGCCAGCCACCATCCGCAACGTGATGGCCGACCTGGAAGAGCTGGGCCTGATCGCCAGCCCGCACACCTCGGCCGGGCGCATCCCCACCGCCCGTGGGTACCGGCTGTTTGTCGACACCATGCTCACCGTGCAGCGCGAGCAGCTGCAGGCGCCCAGCCTGGCGCCCGACCAGCCGCAAAAGGTGATCGCCAACGCGGCCAACCTGCTCTCCAGCCTCTCGCAGTTTGTCGGCGTGGTCATGGCGCCCAAGCGTTCCTCGGTCTTTCGGCACATCGAATTCCTGCGCCTGTCCGAGCGCCGCTTGCTGGTGATCCTGGTTTCGCCCGAAGGCGATGTGCAAAACCGGGTGCTGTTCACCGAAGCCGATTACTCGCAAAGCCAGCTGATCGAGGCCGCCAATTACCTCAACGCCAACTTTGCCGGCATGGCGATCGAGCAGGTGCGCGCCCGGGTGCAGCAGGAGCTGGTCAAGCTGCAAGGCGAGATCGCTGCGCTCATGCAGGCGGCGGTGCAGGTCAGCTCCGAAGCCCTGGCGCAGGACGCGGACAACGTGGTGATTTCGGGCGAGCGCAACCTGCTGTCGGTGTCGGACTTTTCGCACGACATGGGCCACCTGCGCCGCGCCTTTGAACTGTTTGAGCAAAAGACCCAGCTCATGCGCCTGCTGGACGTCTCCAGCCAGGCCGAGGGCGTGCGCATCTTCATCGGCGGCGAAAGCCAGATCGTGCCGATGGAAGAACTTTCGGTGGTGAGCGCCCCCTACGAGGTCGATGGCCAGGTGGTGGGCACGCTGGGCGTCATTGGCCCGACCCGCATGCCCTATGACCGCATGATCCAGATCGTGGACATCACGGCCCGGCTGGTTGGCAACGCCCTGAGCCAGAACAAATGAGCGGGCAAGCCAGGCCACTACAATCCATGCTTCACCGCTCGGGTGTGTGGGCCGTTAGCTCAGTTGGTTAGAGCAGGGGACTCATAATCCCTTGGTCGGGGGTTCAAGTCCCTCACGGCCTACCAGCACTTTGTGGATGCACGGATGGAGGAAGTCCCGAAAACCTGTGCTACAATGGCGGTCTTGCGCGGCTGTAGCTCAGTTGGATAGAGTACTTGGCTACGAACCAAGGGGTCGTGGGTTCGAATCCTGCCAGCCGCGCCATTTATTTCAAAAGCCGCTCACCGAGCGGCTTTTGTCTTTCTGGCTCAGGCTCGGTGTCTCAGCGCTGTTCCAGCGTCTCTGCGGTGTGGGCGGCCTGTTGCCGCAAGGCGTGCAGGGTGTCGGGGTTCATCTTGCCCAGTTGGTGGTAGACCACACCCAGGCGCGGGTTGCCCTGCAGGTGGGCCCGGTGGCGGTCAAAAAAGTCCCAGTACAGTGCATTGAAGGGACAGGCTTGCACCCCGGTTTTGACCTTGGGGTCGTAGGCACAGCCTGTGCAGTGGTCGCCCATGCGCTGCAGATACGCCGCGCTGCTCACATACGGTTTGGTCGCCAGTTGCCCGCCGTCAGCCCACTGGCTCATGCCCAGGGTGTTGGGGGCTTCGACCCATTCAAAAGCGTCGATGTAGATGCCGAGGTACCAGCGGTGCAGCTCGGCAGGGTCCAGCCCGGCCAGCAGCGCAAAGTTGCCGATCACCATGAGCCGCTGGATGTGGTGCGCATAGGCGTGTTCGAGCGACTGTCCTATCGCGCTGGCCAGGCAGGCCATGCGGGTCTGCCCGGTCCAGAACCAGTCGGGCAGGGGCCGTGTGTGGCCCAGATGATTGCTGTTGGTGTAGCCAGGCATGCGCGCCCAGTACACGCCGCGCACGTATTCGCGCCAGCCCAGAATCTGGCGGATGAAGCCTTCGGCCGCATGCAGCGGGGCCTGGCCATCTCGCCACGCCTGTTCGGCACGCTCGACCACTTCGCGCGGGCGCAGCATTTTGGTGTTGAGCGCAAACGACAACAGCGAGTGAAACAGGTGCCAGCTGTGCTGCGAGATCGCGTCCTGGTAGTCACCGAAGTGGGGCAGCGCGTGGGCGATGAAATGCTCGAGCTGCTGCAGCGCTTGCAGGCGATTGAGCGGCCAGCGGAATGCATCGGCTTGGGGCTGCCCCAGGGTCTGCACGCCTGCGGCCTGGATGCTTTGCCACAGTGCCGAATGGTCGTGGCAGGGGCGGGTGTCTTGGGGCACCGCGGGTGTGCCGGGCCAGGGCTTGCGGTTGTCGGCGTCAAAGTTCCATTGGCCGCCTTCCGGTTGGCCCTCGGGCGTCATCAGCACGCAGTGCTTTTTGCGCTGCTGGCGGTAAAAACTTTCCATCAGCCATTGTTTTTTGCCGGCAAATTGCCGGGCGGCTTCGTCGCGCGCGGTGAAAAAGTGTTCGCTGTCCACCATGCGTACCGGCACGGCGCAGGACGCGCCCCACACACGCAGCGCTTCATCCACTCGCCATTCGTCGGGCGCCTGGTATTCGACAGCCCTGGCTTGGTAGTGGGCGATCAGGGCGTCCAGGTTGGCCGTCAGGCTCTGGCGGTTGCTGGGGTGGTCGATGGCCACATGGCGCACGCGGTGGCCCGCGTTCTTGAGCTGGGCGGCCAGATCGCGCATGGCCGCAAAAATGCCCAGCACCTTCTGCGCGTGGTGGCGCACGTAGTCGGTTTCGCTGCGCACTTCCATCAGCACGTACACCACATCGGCCTGCACCTGGGCAAACCAGCTGTGCAAGGGGCTCAGCTGGTCGCCCAGGATCAGGCGCAGGGTGATTCCTTGTTCGCCGCTCAAGGTTTGCCGTCCTTGCGTGTGCCAGTCTGGCGGCAGCGGTCGGAGCAGTACTTGACCTGCTCCCAGTCGCGTGCCCATTTGCGCCGCCAGACAAAGGGCAGGCCGCAGCTGGCGCAGACCTTTTGCGGCAGGTCGGATTTCTTGCGCATCTTCATCTCAAAAGTCCAGGCTCATCTGGTTCGGGGGCGCGGCGCTCGGGCGCCGTGGTGCTGGCCGCTCTTCACCCCGCCCGTCGCGGCTGCTGCCGGGCATGCCCCGGCGCGAACCGTGGCGTTCGACCACGGCAGCCTTGGCCGCGCGCACCGCCGGCTGCCGGCGCAAGGCGTGCATGCGGGTTTTGGATTCGCGCAGTGCATGGGCCAATTCCACGGGGGGCACAGCAATGTCCTGCCCGACGCGCACGCCGCAGCGGGCCTGCACGTCGGCGCTCATGCGCCAGGGCTCGAACAGCCAGCTGTCGGGCACGCGGCGCAGTGCGGGCAGCCATTGGCGCACAAACGCACCTTGCGGGTCGTGGTCGAGCGCCTGCTTGACCGGGTTGTAGACCCGCGTGGTGTTGATGCCGGTGGTGCCCGACTGCATCTGCATCTGCGGCCAGTGGATGCCCGGCTCGTAGTCCAGAAACTGCCGCGCCAGCCAGTGCCCGACCGGCTGCCAGTGCAGCCACAGCGGGTAGGCCGCGACCGACACCAGCATGGCCCGCATGCGGAAGTTGAGCCAGCCCGTCTCGCGCAGCATGGCCACGCAGGCGTCGACCATCGGCCAGCCGGTGCGGCCTTCTTGCAGGGCCTCGAAGTGGGCCGGGTTCCAATCGGGTTCGCGCAGTCCGTCGTAGCCACGGTGCAGGTTGCGCCACTCCAGTTCAGGCTCGCTTTCCAGCTTCTGGATGAAGTGGCAGTGCCAGTACAGCCGGCTCACAAAGCCCTGCAGGCCCAGGCGCTGGCGTTTGGCTTGTGGAGGCAGGGCGTTGAGTTCGGCCCGGGTGGCCTGCACCACTTCTCTCATGCTCAGGACGCCGTGGGCCAGGTAGGGCGAGAGGCGCGAGCAGGCGTCGGGTGCCGACAGCGGGGACGAAATGCCGCCGCGGTAGCGGCTGCTGCGCTCGTGCAGAAAGTCGTGCAGCACCGCTTCGGCCCGCCGCCTTCCCCCCCGCTGGCGTTGGGGAGGCTCGAAGGGGTCCATACCGAGCTCGGCCGCTGTGGGCAAGGGGCGGCTGCCCCAAGGCCACACAGGCGCGTGGTGCAGTTCAGGGGTGCGCAGCACGGCCGGTGCCGTGGCCTGTGCTGCGGCCATGTGCTTTTCCCAGCGCGGCTGCCATTCGCGGCGGTCGCGCAGGCGGCGCACCACCCCGAACTGCGGCCACTCCTGCCAGCCCACGCCGTGTGCTCGGCACCAGCGGCCCACCGCCAGGTCGCGCGCGAAGGTCCAGGCGTTGCCGGTCTCTTCGTGTGCGTGCACCGCCTCGAAAGGGGCGGTGGCATGCAGCGCGGCCAGCACATCGACCACCTCGCCCACGGCCAGATGCAGCCGGCTGCCCAGGCCGCGCAGCTGCGCGTCAAGTGTCTGCAGCGACTCGCGCACAAAGCCGTAATGCTGCGCAGCGGCATCGGGCTGCGCCCACAGCCCGGGTTCGATCACGTACAGGCACAGCACCGGCCCACGGCGCGCCGCTTCGAGCAGCGGCCAGTGGTCCTGCACCCGCAGGTCGCGCTTGAACCAGACGACGCGGTAAGCCATGGGTGTGAGGGTCAGCTGTTGGCGCGGCGCTTGAGCCAGCGCATCAGGCCGCCCACAACGGGCAGCTTTTCGTACAGCTCTTCTGCGGCATCCCAGTAATCGCGGTGCAGCGTGACCAGGCCCTGCTCGTTGAAGCGCACATGCGTGCCGCCGCGCACGGTTTGCCAGCTGTGCGTGTCAAAGCGCTTGAAACGGAAACGGAAATCCCAGGCCAGAAAGCACTGCGTGCCCTGCGCGATGCGCTCGGTGACGATGAAGTGCGGCGAGTCCAGCGCTTTAAACATGTGGGCAAAGATGCCTTCGATCGCCGGCAGGCCCTGCACCTCATTGAAGGGGTCCTTGAAGCGGGCCTCTGCGGCGTACAGCTCGGCCAGACGGTTCAGGTCCTGCGGCTGCAGTTGCTCGAAAAAATCGACCAGCCGCTGCACGGCAGCCTGGTGGGTGGTGTCGGTCATGGTGTCAAAGTCCGGTGATGCGGCGCACAGCGGCAAAGTACAGGCGGTAGGGCAGCAGGCGCAGCAGCTTCATCAGGCGGGTGAAGCGTTTGGGAAAGTGGATCTCGAATTCGCCACGCGCCCAACCCCGCACGATGGCCTGCGCGGCCTGCTCGGGCGAGATCAGTGCCGGCATGTGGAACTCGTTTTGCGCCGTGAGCGGCGTCTCCACAAAGCCGGGGTTGATCACGCTCACGCCCAGGCCGTGGGGCTGCAGATCCAGGTAGAGGGTTTCGGCCAGGTTGATGAGAGCGGCCTTGGTGGGGCCGTAGGCCAGGCTCTGCGGCAGGCCCCGGAAACCCGCCACGCTGCTGATGAAGCTCAGGTGCCCCCGCCCGCGCGCCACCATGGCCGGCGCCACGGCAGCGAGCACCTGCAGCGCCCCCACGGTGTTGACCTCGTGGTGGCGCAGCAGGTCGGACAGGTCGATGGCAGTGGCGCGCATGGCGTGGTAGTGGCCTGCGCAGTAGCAGACGAGGTCGAGCGGGCCGCCGGCCTGCGCCGCATGCGCTGCCGCCTGCACGGCCGCAGCGTCGGTCACGTCCAGCGGCAGGGCGATGCTGCCCGGGTGCCGGTCCACAAATTCCTGCAGCGCGTCCATCTTGCGGGCCGAGACGATGACCACGGCTCCCAGCGCGTGCAACTGCGCGGCCAGGGCGCGGCCAATGCCGGTGGACGCGCCCACCAGCCACACGCGCTGTCCGCGCCAGTCCCGGATCGGCGGGTTCAGGCTCATGGCATCTGTTTCTGAAAGGACAGCGTGACCTCGCCCAGCCGGACGCCGAACTTGCTCATGGTGGCGCGGTTGAGCATCACGCGCTCGTCCACCAGGTACATCCAGTCGTCGAACTGCACCTCATAGACCTTGCCATCCACCGGCAGACTGAGCGTGTAGGCCCACTGGAAGGCATTGCCCACGGCGCGGCCGCTGGCGGTGCCCACCACATCGTCGGCGGTGCCGGTGTAGCGGCCATCGGCATGCTTGGTCAGGCGCCAGACGCGGCGGTCCTTCTTGCCGTCCGAATAGGTGAAGTGCTCATCCAGCACGCCCTGGTTGCCTTCCCAGCGGCCCTCCATGTCGACGGTGAAGCGGCGCACCACCTGGCCGCTGCGGTCCTGGAAGATGCCGTGCGCGGTGATGCGGCCGTTGAAGTACTGCGCCAGATCCAGCTGCGGGCGCTCGGCGGCGTACTGCTCGATGTTCTGGCTGGCGCAGCCGCCCAGCAGCGCCGTGGAGGCGATGAGGGCGAGCAGCCAGCGGCGAGGGTGTTGCAAGATGGTCATGGAGCCTCCACAGGGGTTGAAGGAAATGAGGTTTTGACGCGAACGAATGCCAGGTACAGCGTTGCGGCGGCCAGCAGCTTGAGCGCGCAGGGCAGCACCGCATAGGCCAGCGTGAGTGCCTGCAGGCCTGAGTGCGAAGTGGTGCCAGGCCGGTAACCCAGCAGCTCCAGCAGCGGCAGCGCCAGACCTGCGGCCAGTGCGAGGTTGAGTTTGCCAGCCAGGTTCCACCAGCCAAAGTACGCGCCTTCACGCAGGCCGCGGTCGCCGCGTTCGGCGATCAGGCCTGCCAGCATCGCGCCGGGCAGGGCCAGATCGGTGCCCAGGGCCAGGCCCGACAGCGCGCAGACCCACCAGAAGCCGATCACATTGCCGCTCGACAAGGTGGCCGCCCAGAGGAACACGGCCACCGACAGCAGCATGCCCGCCAGCCAGCTGCGCGCCAGGCCCCATCGGGCCACGGCGCGCATCCACAGCGGCATCGACAGCGCGGCGGCCACGAAGTAGGTGGCCAGAAACAGCGGCTCTTGCGCCGGGGCATTCAGCCGGTCCTGGATGAAGAACAACACCAGCGTGGCCGGCACGGCGCTGGCCATGCCGCTGACCACGAACACGGCCATCAGCCGCCTGAAGGCCGCATGACGCCAGGGGTGCAACAGGTCTTCGCGCAAGCGACTGGCGGGCACGCCTGCCGGGGCGGGCGGCCTTGGGCTGAGGCTCCACGCCCAAAGACCTGCGATCAGCGTGAGCGCAAACACCGCGATCCATTCGCTCCAGCCCAGGACGCTGGGCAGCACCGAGGCCAGCACCACACCCACCAGTCCGGCGCCTTCGCGCCACGCGACGATGCGGGTACGCTGCACCTCGTCACCACCCAAGCGTGCGCCCCAGGACTGGTGCGTGATGGCCAGCAGGCTGAAGGCCAGACAGGTGAGCATCAGCATGGCCAGCAGTGCCAGCGGGTCGCCCGGATGTGGCCAGGGCGGAAAAAACAGCATGGCCATGCCGAGCACCAGCAGCGCGGCCGCGATGGCGCCTGCGACCAGCACATGCCTGGGCGAGCGCGCATACAGCCGGTCACCCAGTCGCCCGAGCCAGGGATCGGTCAGTGCATCGAACAGACGGGCCAGCAGCAGCACCGCACCCAGTGTGGCCAGCGACACGCCGTAGCGGCTGGCATAGACATTGGGCAGG
>JACCDI010841693.1_pt1 | contig 15563 bp, 17 predicted proteins | sample 7442791 | NCBI WGS metagenome assembly JACCDI01 (sample SAMN15323434, study PRJNA562643) | freshwater metagenome | isolation source: river surface water | place: USA:Blue River Watershed | collected 2017-08-15 | reverse complement strand
TTGTTTTAAGTTTATGTAATGGAGTTCGCATGGCGACCGGAATTGTTAAGTGGTTCAATGATGCAAAAGGTTTTGGCTTTATCAAACCTGATGATGGTGAAGAAGAGTTGTTCGCGCATTTCAGCGCGATCACAATGCCTGGGTTCAAAACCCTCAAGGAAAACCAAAAGGTAACGTTTGACATTACCCAAGGTCCTAAAGGCAAGCAAGCTACTAATATCCAAGCAGCTTAATCTGCTATAGATCATTACTAAAACCCAGGACTTGTTCCTGGGTTTTTTTCATCCCTATTTTTCTGGGCCCATAGCCCTCTGACTTAGAATGAGCGCATCACGAACTCCCTAAAACACTATGCTCCACTCCAAAATCAAACGATTTCTGATTCAACTAATCACCGCTTCCAGCTTCTTTTCTGTCTGCGCTTTTGCACAGGTCAATACAGGCCTGCCAACGCTTGAGCTCAAGGTAGGTGTATATCGAATTCAGGCAGAGTTGGCTGATACTCCCAGAACCCGTGAAGTTGGACTCATGAATCGAACCAGCATGCCAACTAACTCTGGCATGCTATTTGTCTTTGAACAAAAAGCAGGGCATTGTTTCTGGATGAATAACACAAAGATTCCACTCTCAATTGCCTTTATTGCCGACGATGGGAAAATCGTGAATATTGAAGAGATGCAAGCTCAAACCACTAATAACCACTGCCCTCAAGCTCCAGTTCGCTATGCCCTAGAGATGAATAGACAATGGTTTTCTGAGAGAGTAATCGTACCGGGCATGGTGATTTATGGACTGCCCAAGAAATAATTTGTGCTTAGTAGCGCCGGGAAATAAAAAACGCAGACCGAGATCTGCGTTAATTTTTAGCAAAGAGTTTCTCTGCCTAGCTTAATGTTTACTCAAAGTGGCAAACATAGTGAACAGGAGCTTCCGCACGAATAATGAAGTAACCACCCTTTTCCACCTCCCAGCTTTGACCAGCCTTGAACTCCACTTCCGGGGCACCATTGATACTGACAAAAGCATTGCCATCAACCACTTCCATAATTTCTTTGGTGCTCAAGTCAAAACGCAAGGTGCTTGGCAATACTACACCTACAGACTTGCGTACACCATTTGGTAGGGTGACGGTGTGTGATACGCACTTGCCATCAAAAAAAACATTGGCTTTCTTGCCTACTGAAACTTGATCAAATTGCATCGTTATTCTTTCCAATTAAGGTAATACGTTTATTGATTTCTGGATTACTTGGCACGCTTACGCTTGGCTGTTTCTGCAATACGCATCCGAAGCGCATTAAGCTTAATGAAACCTCCGGCATCGGCTTGGTTGTATGCACCCCCATCATCATCAAAGGTCGCAATTGTCTGATCAAACAAAGTATTTGCTGAATCACGAGAAATCACAGACACAGAACCTTTGTAAAGCTTTAAGCGCACAACCCCATTGACCATCTGTTGGGTGTGGTCAATTAGCGTTTGTAAAGCAATGCGCTCTGGCGACCACCACAAGCCGTTATAAATCAAGCTAGCGTAACGTGGCATCAAATCATCTTTTAGGTGAGCCACTTCACGGTCAAGAGTAATACTCTCGATACCACGATGTGCTTTTAAAAGAATGGTTCCGCCAGGGGTTTCATAGCAACCACGGCTCTTCATACCCACAAAGCGGTTCTCTACCAAATCCAAGCGACCAATACCGTGCTTGCCGCCGATGCGATTGAGTTCAGCCAACAACTCATGTGGCTTATAGGCTTTACCATTGATCGCAACTGGATCGCCAGCACGAAATTCAATTTCAATAATCTCTGCAGCATCCGGTGCTTTTTCAGGGGAAACTGTCCAACGCCACATAGACTCTTCAGCCTCTGCATTGGGGTTCTCAAGATGACGACCCTCATAGCTAATATGCAGCAAGTTGGCATCCATAGAGTAAGGTGAGCCACCTTGTTTGTGCTTCATTTCAACTGGAATGCCGTGCTTCTCAGCGTAGGCCATGAGCTTTTCACGGGAAAGTAAATCCCATTCACGCCATGGAGCAATGACTTTAATTCCTGGCTCCAGTGCGTAGTAACCCAGCTCAAAGCGAACTTGATCATTACCCTTGCCAGTTGCACCATGCGATACAGAATCTGCGCCAGTTTGACGAGCAATTTCGATTTGGCGCTTAGCGATCAAAGGTCGTGCGATGGAAGTGCCTAAAAGATATTCACCTTCGTAAATCGTGTTGGCACGGAACATCGGGAAGACAAAATCGCGCACAAACTCTTCACGCAAATCATCAATAAAAATGTTTTCGGGCTTTATGCCGAACTGCAAGGCCTTAGCGCGTGCTGGCTCAAGTTCCTCACCCTGACCTAAATCGGCCGTGAAAGTAACAATCTCGCATTGATAAGTATCTTGAAGCCATTTCAAGATCACGCTTGTATCCAGACCTCCGGAATATGCTAAAACTACTTTTTTAATATCAGACATGATTTCTTTTCAATTAAAAATGAACTAATAAATAACCAAAACAAATTGCTTCAAAAAAATCAATCCAAACAGCCGCAGAGTAAATACTCCATCAACGCCTTCTGAACATGCAAACGATTTTCGGCCTCTTCCCACACAATGCTTTGAGGACCATCGATCACTTCTGCAGAAACCTCTTCACCCCGATGGGCAGGCAAGCAGTGCATAAATAAGGCATCTGGCTTAGCCAAAGACATCAACTCTTCATCTACCATCCAGTCTTTGAAGGCGCTCATACGGGAAGTATTCTCATCCTCATAACCCATGCTAGTCCAGACATCAGTAGTTACCAAATCGGCATCCTTACAAGCATCTTTCGGATCGGCACAAACAGTAAGATGCTGTTTGGCTTTAGCCGTCAATCTGGACTCATCAAGCTGATAGCCACCTGGCGCAGAGAAACGAATTTGAAAATCCAAACACTCAGCCGCTTGTATCCAGGTATAGGCCATGTTATTGGCATCACCAACCCAAGCTACCGTTTTACCCTGAATCGGACCGCGCGCCTCTACAAAAGTAAAAATGTCAGCTAAAACTTGGCAAGGGTGATATTCATTGGTTAGGCCATTAATCACTGGAACACGAGAATTTGCAGCAAAGCGCTCAATGATCTCTTGGCCAAAGGTACGAATCATGATGATGTCAGTCATCCTTGAAATCACCTGAGCGGCGTCCTCTACTGGCTCACCACGGCCTAATTGGGTATCGCGGGTATTGAGGTATACAGCATGACCTCCAAGCTGATGTATGCCCGCCTCAAATGAGAGACGAGTTCGCGTGGAATGTTTCTCAAAAATCATCGCCAGAGTACGATCGTGCAAGGGGTGCCAAGTTTCATAACTCTTAAACTTAGTCTTGAGCCAAGCAGAGCGCTTGAGAAGGTAATCGTATTCCTCGCGAGTGAGGTCAGCAAACTGCAAGTAATGCTTAACCTGGCCAGGCATTTGGGGCTTCGCCAAAGATGTCATTGTTGAGCTTTCTACTGAAGGTTTAGCTTGCATTTTTTACTTGGGCTTCGAACTGCACGAAAATAGTTCCTAAAGTCATCTTAAGGCCATCCTAGACTGTTAAGCTAGAGGGCTCGTTAATACTGATTCATTACATCGATTTTTACGCCAACTTGAACCACAAAAAGCTTTTCATTCAAGGCATTACAACTTCAGGCAAATCTTTTCGGCCAAGTGACTGGGCTGAGCGTCTTTGCGGTGTCATGGCCACTTTTCGCCCACCAGGCGACGCTGGAGACCCCCGCTTCACTTACTCACCCTACGTCAGGCCAGTGCTAATCGCACAAGTGAAATGCGTTGTAATCGATACCAGACTGGGAGAGCTAGATCCAAGAGCGCTAGACTTTGTCATGAACTTCGCCAAAGACAATAGCCTGCCAATTGAAGAGGCCTGCGAATTCGAACCTCAATCGCAAACCCAGTCCTAAAAACAAAAACCCGCTCTGATAAGGAGCGGGCTTGGGCCTAGATTATCTAGACCTGCCTAAAACAAAAAACGTTTACGCCGCCATTGCCTTGATAGCAGCAGACAAGCGAGACTTTTGACGAGCTGCAGTATTTTTGTGAGCAATCTTTTTATCAGCAATCTTGTCGATTGTTGATTGAGTTGCTGCAAACACTTTAGCTGCGGCAGCTTTATCGCCAGCTTCAATCGCCTTACGAACTGCCTTGATGGAAGTACGGAGCTTTGAACGCAAACTGGAGTTGTGTTCGTTTTGTTTTACTGCCTGCCGTGCGCGTTTGCGCGCTTGTGCGGTATTGGCCATCTTTAAACCTTGCTATATAAAAATTACAAAATACGATTAACTGAAATTCTATGAGGGTTTGCCAAATTTGTAAGCTGACTCACCAAAACCCAAGATTTTACATTAAAGGACTAAAAAAGCCCAGTCGCTTGATAAATAGGGGAAAATTAACCCATGAATCTGCTTTCTGCCGCTGCCAAGGTCAGCTCCCTAACGATGCTCTCTCGGATTACAGGGCTTCTTCGGGAAACCCTGATTGCCCGTAGCTTTGGGGCTTCTGAGTGGACTGACGCCTTTAATGTGGCTTTTAGGCTACCAAATCTGCTACGCCGGCTATTTGCTGAAGGAGCCTTTTCCCAGGCCTTTGTACCCATTTTGGGGGAAATATCAAGCAAAGGGGACATCAAACAGTCTCAAACCCTCATAAATGCGGTTTCAACCCTCTTATTTTGGGCTTTGCTTATCACGGTCCTACTGGGCGTAATCGGCGCCCCCTTACTCATTTTGGCCATTGCTACAGGCTTTAAGGGGGGTCCAGCTTATGAAGCTAGCGTAGTCATGACGCGCATCATGTTCCCTTATATTGGGCTAATTTCGATGGTTTCCTTATCAGCCGGAATCCTCAATACCTTCGGGCGGTTTGCCATTCCAGCATTTACTCCCGTTTTGCTTAACCTAGCCTTAATCGGGGGCGCCGTCTTCCTTGCGCCCCATCTAGAACAACCTATTTATGCCCTGAGCATCGGTGTCCTGGTCGGTGGTGTTTTGCAACTCGCCATTCAGGTTCCTGCGCTAGCACGCTTAGGTTTATTGCCACGGGTCGGCCTCCTGCCTGGTGCTATCAAATCCGCCATCCATAACCCAGATGCCAGACGCGTTCTCAAGCTAATGGGGCCTGCGGTATTTGCGGTGTCTGTGGCGCAGATCTCCCTCATCATCAACACCAATATCGCCTCGCGCCTAGAAACTGGCAGTGTGTCATGGCTTTCCTATGCTGATAGGTTGATGGAATTCCCGACTGCACTACTTGGTGTTGCATTGGGTACCGTTCTTCTTCCCAGCCTGAGCAAAGCAAATGCACGAAATGATTTAGCTCAAGCGGGTGAACTTCTAATTTGGGGTTTACAACTGACTCTGCTACTGGCGGCGCCATGCGCAATAACACTATTTATCTTTGGAGAACCTCTAGCTGCAGTTCTGTATCACTATGGCAAATTTAATGCCACAGATGTCTTAATGACACAGCGCGCATTAGCTGCTTATGGAGTTGGGCTGATTGGACTCATACTTGTCAAAATACTAGCTCCTGGCTTTTACTCTCGCCAAGACATTCGCACCCCAGTCAAAATTGGCTTAGTGGTTTTAGTGGCAACCCAACTAGCGAATTTAGTTTTTGTACCCTGGCTAGGTCATGCTGGGCTTGCTCTGTCCATCGGAGTGGGCGCATGCCTAAATGCCGCCTTACTTTGGGTCGGCCTGCATCGACGTGGCGCCCTTCCAAGCTCAGCATGGTTAAAGTACCTTGGACAACTCCTTTTGGCACTCATTCCCTTTTCAGGCTTATTGTTTTATGCCTCTACCGCACATCAATGGTTGGGCTTGCAGGAGACCCCATGGTTGCGGATTGGCCTGTTAACTGGCTGGCTAGCTGCAGCTGCCGTCATTTACTTTGGAGCCCTTAGTCTTGTAGGAATTCGCTGGCAAAAATTCCTGCGTCATGCAAAATAGCTTTTATGCCTACACAACAACTCGATTATTTCACCTCACTAGTTGCCGAAGATGAGCATCTCCCTTTGACTGAGGCAGCCGTCGCAGTTGCGCAGCATGCTTATCCAGATCTTGATGTGCAAGGGGTGCTTGATCAAATTGATCAGTGGGGCAAGAAGCTCAAGCAGCGAATTACTCCAGACACACCCCCTATTCAACGTCTGCAACTGTTAAAGCATTTCTTTTACAACGAGCTTGGGTTTGGGCCAAACCCAAATGATTTTTATGCGCCGGAAAATTCATATCTGCATCAAATCATTGAAAACCGGCGAGGCATACCTATCTCCTTAGCCATCCTAATGATGGAGTTAGGTCAACAAATTGGCTTGAATATTCGAGGTGTGTCTTTCCCCAATCACTTTATGATGCGCATCTCATTGCAGCAGGGTGAGATCATCATGGATCCCCTCACTGGCGAATCTCTCTCCAAGAATCAACTCCAAGAAATGCTTGATCCTTATTTGGATGCGAAAGGATATCGCGGTGAATTAAGTCTGCCACTCAATATTTTCTTGCGTGCTTCAAGCTCACGAGAAATTTTGTCGCGCTTCTTAAGAAACCTCAAAATGATTTATTCAGAACATGAGCGCTGGGAAAGATTACTTGGCATTCAAGAGCGTTTAGTCATTCTGCTGCCTGAATCGATGGAGGAAATTCGTGATCGTGGCTTGATCTTTGCACAACTTGAATACGTGCGTCCAGCGCTTGAAGATATGCATCGCTATTTGAGTGAAATGCCTGGAGCAGAAGATGCGGCTGACATACGGGAGCATATTGCAACCTTAGAAAGTCAAACTAAGCTGCACTAGAATGAATAATGCAATCTGAACCCTACATTCAGCCTGCGCATACCTTAGATCAGCCATCAACCCTCTGCATTGTTGGCCCTACAGGCTCAGGCAAAACTCATCTCGCTATGTCTTTAGCAAGGCATGCAAAGTCGATTGGTTTAACACTTGAACTCATTAGCATGGACTCAGCTCTAGTCTATCGAGGCCTCGATATCGGTAGCGCTAAGCCTACTCCAGCAGAACAGGCCGAAGTTGAGCATCATCTGATTGATATCCTCGAGCCAACCGAGTCGTATTCAGCAGCGCGCTTTGCCAAAGACGCCAAGCAACTCTGTCATGAAATCCGTACACGTGGAAACATTCCCATCGTGGTGGGCGGTACGATGCTGTATTGGCGCGCCTGGGCCCATGGGCTTTCAGCTTTACCACCAGCAAACCTAGAAATTCGGTCTCGTCTTGATGAGCAAGGCAAGCAGATAGGTTGGCCAGCTATGCACGCATTATTAGCCACAGTTGATCCACCAACCGCTGCTCGTTTACAAGCTAATGATTCTCAACGAGTGCAACGCGCTCTAGAGGTTTATGAGATCACCGGAAAACCAATGTCCACTTTGTTAGCAGACTCGCCCAGCGAGGATGGCAGAGAAGGCTCAGTAATTCCCAATTGGATTAATCTAGTTTCACTGGAGCCCAGCGATCGTGCGCGCCTTCACCAAAATCTAGAGAAACGTTTCGATGAAATGCTTACTGGCGGCTTAATCAATGAAGTGCAGAAATTAAGAAGCAATCCCCAACTTCACGCAGACCTACCTGCTATTAGATCGGTTGGCTACAGACAGGTATGGGAATATCTAGATGGTCATGTAGATTGGGAGCAAATGCGCTACAAGGCACTAGCAGCCACCAGACAACTTGGCAAAAGACAACTCACCTGGTTGCGCGCCATTTCTGGCCGAAAAATGTTTGATCCATTTAACCCAACGGAACTCAAAGCAGCACTTGAGTACTGCAAGGAGAGTTTAAGCAGTCAAGCTTAGACAACAACAGTTTGCGGTGCACCAGTTGGACGCTCAACAACCTCACCAACTGTCCACGCCTTTAATCCTTCGGACTGAAGCGATTTGATAGCAAGCTCTGCTTGATCTGCAGAGACAATCATCACCATACCTATGCCGCAGTTAAAGACGCGCACCATCTCAGCATCCGCAACGCCGCCCTTCATTTGCAACCAACGGAAGAGCTCAGGCATTTGCCAGCTATCACGATGCAATACAGCTTGAGTGTTTTCTGGAAGTACACGCGGTACGTTATCCACTAAACCACCCCCAGTAATATGCGCCATGCCTTTAATATTGATTTGTGAAATCAACTTTAGGAGTGGCTTTACATAAATTTGCGTAGGGGCCATGACGACGTCCCCTAGGGGGCGACCACCCATATCATCAGTTGGCTTGGCGCCAGCCCGCTCAATGATCTTACGCACCAATGAGTAACCATTTGAATGTGCACCACTAGAACCAATCGCCACCACTACATCACCAGGCACAATTGTCGCGCCGGTAATAATTTTGGATTTCTCAACGGCGCCTACCGCAAAGCCAGCCAAATCATATTCACCTGGGGGGTACATGCCTGGCATCTCAGCAGTTTCGCCGCCAATAAGGGCGCACCCGGATAATTCGCAGCCATGAGCAATACCAGCTACTACTGTAGCTGCCATATCAACCGTTAACTTACCGCAAGCAAAATAATCCAAGAAAAATAGGGGCTCGGCTCCTTGTACCAAGATGTCATTGACACTCATAGCCACCAAATCCTGGCCAATCGTATCGTGACGATTCCATTCAAAAGCTAAACGGAGCTTCGTACCAACACCGTCGGTACCCGAGACCAAAACTGGTTCTTTATAACGCTTAGGAACCTCAAATAGGGCTCCAAATCCGCCGATTCCAGCCAATACCCCCTCGCGCATGGTTTTTTTGGCCAAAGGCTTAATACGATCCACCAAATCATCACCGGCATCAATATCGACGCCTGCGTCACGGTAGGAAAGGCCTTTTGCGGAAGAATTGGTAGATGAGTTCATAGCAGAGATAGAGAATTAGTAAAAAACACTACTTGGTCGGTAGAATCATTGAATTCTAGAGGATTCAAGCAAGATGGCTGAAATTTTTACCCCTTTTCTGACTGCATTTATTCTGGCTTACGCCCTACGCCCAGTGTGCTTGTGGCTTGAGGGGCATCGACTACCCCGAGCGCTCGCTGCCGGAATTGCCATGATTGCCGGCTTAGCAGTCATATTTTTGATTTTGAGCCTATTTATTGCCCTACTCAAAACAGAAATACCTCTGATAAAAACTCAGCTACCGTTATGGATTCAAAATACCCAATCTTGGCTTGATCCCAAATTAATTGAATTTCACATCAATATTGACTGGGCCACCCTAAAATCCAGCGCGACCCAAACAATTACCGAACACTTAACAGACAACTCCGATGCACTGATGTCGTCCACATTAGAGACTGTACTGGTATCCGGAAGCTCTGTGATCGCCGGTTTTGTCAATGCCGTCCTCATCCTCTTCGTAATGTTTTATTTACTCCTTGATTGGAACCATTTTTTTGCGCTGGTCAAAAAGATCGTTCCTATTCGCGCACAAGAAACCGTTCATCACCTTGCTATGCATACCGACGGCTTGTTATCACAGTATCTTCGCGGAATGCTTATTGTGATCTCCATCATGTCTATTTTTTATAGTGCTGGTCTAAGCATTATTGGGGTGAAAGGGGCTGTAGCATTGGGAGTATTTACAGCACTGATGATTGTTATTCCCTATATTGGCATTACTCTAGGCTTCACCTTGGCAATACTTGCAGCACTTTTGCAATTTGGTCCAGGTAGCGCCATCATCGGCGTACTAGTACTCTATGGTCTTGGTCAATTCATTGAAGGTTTCTTCCTTACCCCTCGTCTTGTGGGTGAGCGCATTGGCCTTCATCCCGTAGCAGTCCTTTTTGCTTTGCTGCTATTTGGCAAATTATTTGGATTTTTTGGAGTGTTGTTAGCGCTACCAATTAGCGCAGTTAGCCTGGTACTACTTCAGTATGGCTGGTCACGCTATACCGAGAGCTCTTGGTATCAGAAATAACTCATAGTCGCAATGAATAGCTCTTCACTCCCGCGTCAATTTGCACTCGATATTAGTCATGCACCCGCTCCAAGTCTCAATAACTTTTTAACTGGCGCCAATCTCGCTCTCCATTCCACTCTCCTAAATTTAGTGCAGTCTTGGGAAACCAATTCTCAAGCCATTGAAAATGGCAATGCCTTAAATAGCCGATGGATCTATTGGTGGGGTCAAGAAGGCTCTGGACGAACCCATTTACTAGACTCCATCAGCAATTACGCAAAACAATTAGGACTTGAGCAATTTTCATTAAATCCCAATGAGCCGATTTCATGGGTAAAGGTGGAAGAACAGTTACCCAAACTAAGCTCCAAAGATCAAATTTCGGTGATCACGGTTGATGATGTTGATCGTCTTGATGAGCGTCAAGTGGCATCTTTATTTCGAATTCTGAATGAAATTCAACTCAGCAAGGGCATCCACATCTTTATGGCAGGCAATGCTGCTCCAGGAGCCTTGAATCTAAGAGAGGACCTGCGAACCCGTCTGGGCTGGGGCATGATCTTTCAAACCCATCTTTTGAGCGATGATGAGAAAATACAGGCTTTAGAACAAGCAGCTCAAGCGCGAGGCTTAGTTTTATCACCAGATGTATTACCTTGGTTGATTAATCGCTTTTATCGCGATATGCCCAACCTGATGGCCTTAATTGATGCTTTAGATGCTTATTCACTAGAAACAAAACGTGCTGTAACACTTCCTTTGGTACGAGAACTGCTACAGCCAAAATAAAGATTAATGACTCAACTAGCACTCTTCGACCTAGATCACACTCTTCTTCCCTGCGATAGCGATTATGAGTGGGGGCAATTTTTGGCACGCATTGGCGTTGTCGATAGCCAGTTCTATGCAGAGCAAAATGAACGCTTTTATCAAGACTACAAAGAGGGCAAGCTCGATATTCATGAGTTTCTACGTTTTGCCTTAAAGCCTCTTTCCGAACATTCTCGTGCTCAATTAAAAGAATGGCATGATGCCTTCATGAGAGAGGTGATTACTGGGCAACTCAGGCAATCAGCACTTGATTTGGTCAAGCGTCATCAAGATGCTGGCGACCTCTGCTGCGTTGTAACTGCCACCAATAGCTTTGTCACGCGCCCTATTGTGGAAAGTTTTGGCATCGAGCATTTGGTTGCCACAGAGCCTGCCACCCTAAATGACAATCCCCTTGCTAATTTCACAGGGGAGGTAAAAGGGGTTCCGAGTTTTAGAGAGGGGAAAATTCAACGGATCGATGATTGGCTTACCAGTCAAGACCTAGAACTAGGGAAATTACCCTACAGCTACTTCTACTCGGATTCGATGAATGACTTACCCCTCTTAGAAAAAGTAAGTCATCCAGTTGCCACCAATCCGGACGCCCGCCTGCGTGAGGAAGCCATGAGACGCAACTGGCCCATACTTGAACTGTTTGCATGATTACAAAATTTATTAAACGAATTCTGCGTCGCGACCCTATGGTCCGACACACTGCGGCACATACCTCTGGTGCACCAAAGCGTATAGCAAAAAAATCTCATCGAATTGATCCAAACCTGTTATCGAAAAATGCAGTCAAGGTCACACAAACACTACAGCATGCTGGATATGAAGCCTTTATCGTTGGCGGTGCTGTCAGAGATTTGGCTCTAGGCATTAGCCCTAAAGATTTTGATGTGGCAACTAATGCCACTCCAGAACAGGTGCAAAAACTCTTTCGTAAGGCCCGTTTAATCGGCCGTCGCTTTCAGATCGTGCACGTTACTTTCTTTGGCAAAGGCCAACCCGAAATTATTGAGGTTTCTACCTTCCGCGCACTACTTGAAAATGCGGGGGAACACATTGCTGAAAATGGCCGTATCTTGCGCGATAACGTATGGGGTAGCCAGCATGAAGATGCAGCACGTCGTGATTTCAGCATCAATGCCATGTACTATGATCCCGCCACTGAAACCGTGCTCGACTATCACGGCGGCATGGCAGACATGCAAAAGAAAATCTTGCGCATGATTGGCGATCCCGCCAAACGCTATCGCGAAGATCCCATTCGAATGCTCAGAGCCATTCGTTTTGCTGCCAAAACTGGCTTTACTTTGGACGAGGCAACGCTTGCCCCAATCGCAAAGCTTGGAAAATTAATTCATGACGTCCCATCTGCCCGACTCTTTGATGAAATCCTCAAGCTTTTAATGTCCGGTTATTCATGGGCAGCCATTCAGGGCTTGCGTGATGCAGGTCTACACCATGGGCTCTTGCCACTCCTAGATCACATTTTGGATAACAAGGAAGGCTCTAAAGAGGCAAAAGATTTCGTGCGCATTGCGCTAGCAAATACCGATCAACGTATCCAAGCCGGAAAGGGCGTCTCCGCAGGATTTCTTTTTGCCACTCTATTATGGCCTGATCTCTTATGCAATTGGAAGAAGAATATTGCCAAAGGGAGCTCAAACATCCCCGCTCTTTTAGATGCCATGGATGAAACAATTGCTAGCCAGAGTAGCGGCATGGTTATTCAACGTCGCTTTGAGAGCGATATGCGGGAAATCTGGTCTATGCAACCTCGCTTTGAAAAACGGGTTGGTCGCTACCCCTACCGTCTCATAGAATCTCCTCGCTTTAGAGCGGGTTATGATTTTATGTTGCTACGTTGTGCTGTTGGGGAACTGAACCCGGTTATAGGTGAGTGGTGGACCAGCTTTATTGGATCTGACCCCTCTGGGCAGGAAGCCCTTATGGCCAGCGCTAAAAAAGACTCTGGCAATCCTAGTGCCAGCGCTTTACCCGCTAAGCGACGACGCCGCAGAAAACCTAAGAATGCAGCCTCTCCAGAACCTGCAACAAGTTAAGCAGACTTAGGAAAAATTCAGTAAAGTAACTCGAACGTTCTGTATCGTTTTATCTTTTGTTTGGAATGAGCATGGCTCGAGCTTTTATTGGATTTGGCGGCAATATAGGGGATACGCGTCAGCTGATTACTGATGCGATTATTTGCCTTGCTCAACGCTGCGAACTCCAGATCCTGGCAAAAAGTTGCTTCTATCAAAGCGCCCCTTATCAAGCAACAGGTGGCGATTACATTAATGCCGTGATTGAGATAGAAACTCAACTAAGCCCCTATGGCCTACTTCATGTCTGCCAAGCTGTAGAACAGGAATTTGGTCGTGAACGCCCGTATGAAAATGCGCCTCGTACTTTAGATTTGGATATCTTGTCATTTGAAGGCGTCTCACAAGACGATTCTGAACTCACGCTCCCCCACCCCAAAATCATTGAACGGTCGTTTGTACTATTGCCTTTACTGGAAATTGCACCTGATTTCTTTTTGCCCAAATTTGGCGAATTAAAGGCTTATCTACCGCAAGTTGCCAATCAGCGCATCGAAAAACTGCCCTGTCGCAACTGTAATTGCGGTGAAAAAGCGGTTTATAGCCAATCGGCGCATTAATTCATTAAACTCTCGCCATGGGTTACTTACAAGGCGAAAAGCCAGTCACAATTTCTAAATTACTCTCGATGCATGCTGAGGGTGAGAAAATTACTATGCTGACTGCATATGATTCCACCATGTCGGCATTACTGAACCGCTGCGGAGTGGAAAGCATTCTGATCGGTGATTCACTTGGTAATGTGATTCAAGGCCATACCAGTACAACCCCAGTCACAGTAGAGCAAATGGCATATCACACTGCATGCGTAGCGCGTGCTAATACCCATGCATTCATTATTGCCGACCTACCCTTTGCTAGTTATGGTGAACCAGCCCAAGCATTAGAGTCAGCCGCGCAGCTTATGCGCGCTGGGGCTGACATGGTCAAACTTGAAGGCGGGGATTGGCAAATTGAAATTATTCAGCATTTGGTTGAGCGTAGCGTACCAGTTTGTGCCCACCTAGGATTACTTCCACAATCTGTTCATCTCTTGGGTGGCTATAAGGTCCAAGGCAAATCTAAAGATGCTGCCAGCCTCATGCTAGAGCAAGCCATTGCTTGCGAACAGGCTGGTGCTCAAATGATTGTTCTCGAAGCTATTCCATCATCCCTAGGAAAACAAATTACAGAAACCCTCTCCATTCCAACGATTGGAATTGGAGCAGGTCCTGATTGCTCAGGGCAAGTCTTAGTATTGCAAGATATGCTGGGCATTAGCCCCGGTAAGCCACCAAAATTTGTAAAGAATTTTTTAGATGGTCACACCTCTATTGAGGCAGCAATCAAAGCCTATGTTCGAGAAGTGAAATCTGGAAAATTTCCCGGCTCTGAACATGGCTTTGCTGGCTAACTTCAATAAGAGCTTGTTTTCAGCCTAACTAAAAAAACTTTTTAGTCCATCAAACCAACCCTTTTGATGGGGGTTGTGCTTATCGCCACCTGACTTCAGACTTTCATCAAACTTTTGTAATAACTTCTTCTGTTCTTCAGTCAGTTTTACGGGGGTTTCAACCGCAACGTGTACAAATAAATCCCCAACCATCGTAGAACGTAAACCTTTAATACCTTTATTGCGCAAACGGAAAGTTTTTCCAGTTTGAGTTCCCTCAGGAATTGGAAACTCTACGCGCCCCGATAAAGTTGGCACCTCAATGTCACCACCGATAGTGGCAGTTGCAAATGAAATTGGCATCTGTACGTGCAAATCACTACCATCGCGCTCAAAGACTTTATGTGGCTTAACCCTAACCTCAACATAAAGATCCCCAGATGGTCCACCATTCACGCCTGGCTCACCATTACCGACTGAGCGAACGCGCATACCATCATCGATGCCAGCTGGAATCTTAATCTCGAGTGTTTTTTGCTCTTTATGTTTGCCGCTACCGTGGCAGGTTTTACAAGGCTTGGGAATGTATTCACCAGTGCCTCGACATTTAGGGCAAGTTTGCTGCATTGAAAAGAAACCTTGCTGCACACGCACTTGACCATGACCATCACAAGTCGAGCATCTCTCAGGTTTGGTACCAGGCTCTGCTCCAGAGCCATGGCAAGTTTTGCAATCACTCCAGCTAGGTACACGAATTTGAGTGGTGTAACCCTCGGCCGCCTGCTCAAGCGTGATCTCCATGTTGTATCGAAGATCAGCGCCTTTATAAACCTGCGGACCAGACTGGCGCCCGCCACCCTGTCCAAAAATGTCGCCAAAGATATCCCCAAAGGCGTCAGCAAAACCTCCACCAGCAAATCCACCTCCGCCAAAACCACCCATTGATGGATCAACGCCTGCATGACCATACTGATCATAAGCAGCACGCTTATTAGGGTCACTTAAGGTCTCGTAAGCCTCTTTAACTTCTTTAAATTGCGCTTCGGATGTTTTGCTATCGGGATTGCGATCAGGGTGATGCTTCATCGCCAGCTTGCGATAAGCCTTTTTAAGCTCATCATCGCTAGCACCTTTTGAAACACCCAGCACTTCGTAATAATCGCGTTTACTTTTAGGCACAAAATTCCTCTCAACAACCTGAATGACACAAGTCGGCACGAGGCCGACTTGTTATTTAGTACTTCAAAAAATATCTCAGTAAATACTTCCTTCATTCGCAGATGATGGGATTATTTCTTGTCATCCACTTCTTTA
>JACCDI011533519.1_pt1 | contig 15570 bp, 17 predicted proteins | sample 7442791 | NCBI WGS metagenome assembly JACCDI01 (sample SAMN15323434, study PRJNA562643) | freshwater metagenome | isolation source: river surface water | place: USA:Blue River Watershed | collected 2017-08-15 | reverse complement strand
ATCCAAATAGGGTTGTCCAAATTTCTTGGTCAGGAAATCCTCCTCGGCATAAATAATACACTGGTAAATAAAAAGGAATACTGGTACAACAACAACTACATAAATCAAGGAATTGGATAAAATTCCTAAACCCAACAACATCAAATTGTTTCCTACATAAAGTGGATTCCTGCAATGGGTAAACAACCCTTTTGTAATCAATGCCTCGGCATGGATTCTCAACTCTTTATTTCCTCCCCTTTCAATGAATGTAAGTCCGATTGTAATTCCTCTTATTACAACTCCTAGTGTTGTAATAAACAAACCTACCCAAAGAGCAATTTGCCAGTAACCCGGACCGAAAACTTTTTCTGTAATCAATTCAGGAGAAGGCACTAACAAGAGTGCATATAAAAAGATGAAGAGCTGATTTCTGTACTTAAAGAAAAAATTACCAATTGAAATCATTGGTGAAAATTTAGGTGATGGTTATTTAGATAAAGCGTTTATAATTTCTTCAAATATATCATCTGGATGTTCTAACCCTACAGACAATCTGATCAATCCTGGTGTAATGCCTACAGCTTTTCTCTCTTCCTCTGTTAGCTTAGAATGTGTGGTGCTGGCCGGATGGGAAGCAATGGTTCTGCTATCCCCCAAATTATTGGTCATCGACAACCACTGCAAACTGTTCAAGAATTTTCTACCTCCTTCAATGCCAGCTTTCAATTCAAATGTCAAGATTCCACCACCATTATTCATTTGACGCTTTGCAATGTCATATCTTGGATGTGAAGCAAGAAAAGGATACTTCACCCAATTTAATGCAGGATGTCCTTCTAATTTTTGTGCGATATACAACGCATTTTCAGCATGCTTATCCATCCTCACAAAAAGTGTTTCCAAACTCTTGGATAAAACCCATGCATTAAATGGACTTAATGACGGTCCAGTATTTCTGATATAGAGATACAATTGCTTGATCAACTCTTTTTTACCTACAACAACACCACCCAAAACCCTACCTTGTCCATCCATAAACTTGGTGGCAGAATGTAAAACCAAATCAGCGCCAAATTGGATAGGCTGCTGGACTGCAGGTGTTGCAAAACAATTGTCAACGATGAAAATAATGTTGTGTTTTTTGCAAAGTGCCGACACATACTCCAAATCAATGATATCCAAACCCGGATTTGATGGGGTTTCTACATACAATACTTTTGTGTTTGGCTTAATGAGTGACTCAATCACTTCAGGGGTATTCATATCGAAATAACTGTATTCGATTCCCCACTTAGGCAAATACTTTGTTAGAATGGTATGCGTAGAACCAAATACAGCTGATGCTGAAACGATATGATCTCCTGCTGATAAAAATGTCATGAAGCAGGCTGATACCGCAGCCATTCCTGTGGCAGTCGCGATACCATCTTCAGCACCTTCCAATAGACATACCTTTTGGATAAACTCATCAACAGAAGGATTGGAAAACCTAGTATAAATATTTACATCAAGACTATCATCTGCAAATGCTGCAGCCATATCTTCAGCAGAATCATAAACGAAACTGCTAGTGAGGAACAATGGTGTTGCATGCTCTTTTTGAGCAGTCCTTTCTGTTTGTGTTCTAATTGCTAAAGTTTCAGGGCGCATCAATTATTTTTTAGGCGTCAACTTTTTGACCATTTACAAATACCTGATAAGTTATTTCAGCACCAGCCACTCTGAGCGTTTCGGCAACTGAACAATATTTTTTCATGGATAGATCTACTGCCCTAAATCCTTTTGAAGGTTCTATTTCACCTTTAAGATGAAACCTAACATCCACTTGCTTCCATAAAGAGGGTTCTTTGCCCTCCTCTCTTTCTCCATCTACCTCTATCTCTAATCCTTCAAGATTTTGCTTCTGTTTTTTTAAGATCATAACCACATCGACTGAACTACAACCACATAATGCAGCCAATAAAGTTTGCATCGGTCTAAATCCAGAGGCATTACCACCCTGAGATACTGGAATATCCATACGAAGGGTATGTCCGTCTGCATCAGTAATATCTATGCCGAAATCACCATCCGTAAGGGCAGCTGTAAGTAATGCCATGTGAGAAAATTTAATGCAAATATACGCCAGAAGGAGGACTTATTGGCCTTCCAGCTGCTTGATACAAGCAGCGAGACTTACACGCCAATCAATAGGGGTATAACCAAAAACAGAACTGATTTTGCTCTTGCTCATCAAAGAATTGGCAGGACGCTTTGCTGGTGTAGGATAAGAAGTGGTCGGAATGGAATTTACCTCACAATTACTATCGATTATTTTCTTGATCTCCTCTGCAAATTCATACCAAGTAATATTTCCTTCATTGGAAAAGTTATAAATACCAGGAGCCCATTCTTTGTGTAAAACAACCAGCATAATAAATCTTGCTAAATCAGCTGCCCAGGTTGGTGAACCATGTTGATCGTTTACCACCGAAATAGATTGCTTTTCTTTCATTATCCTCATCATGGTCTTCACAAAATTATGCCCGAATTGAGAGCAAACCCATGAAGTTCGAATAACGACTGCATCAGGATTATTATCAAATGCTGCTTGCTCTCCTGCTAATTTCGATTGACCATAAACAGAAACGGGTTGAGGTGCATCTGACTCATGATGCTCACCTTGCTTTTCCCCATCATAAACATAATCCGTAGACACGTGTATAAACTTGCAATGCATAGCATGAGAGACTGCTGCAAGAATTCCAACCGATTCAGCATTGACGATAAAAGCTAATTCTTTTTCTGATTCTGCTTTGTCTACAGCAGTATAGGCAGCACAATTGATACAATAGTCCGGCTTAAAAGCAGCAAAAGTATTTCTGACCAATTCAAAATGATGGATGGGCAAATCTTCGCGCGATAAGAACAGGAATTCAAAAGCAGGAAATTCTTTTGCTACAACCCGCAACTCTTTACCCAATTGTCCGTTAGCCCCTGTTACGAGTATTTTTTTCATACATCAATTAAAATAGGATATGCTGAGCATCAAATGCAGGTAAAACAAGATCCTTATCAGATACAACCATTTTATCCTGTTCCACTTGCCAGTCGATTCCCAACTTTGGATCATTGAACAAGATACCCGACTCACTTTCTTTGTTGTACAATGCATCACATTTGTACATCACATCTGCCTCTTCACTCAACACCGAAAACCCGTGTGCAAAACCTTTAGGAATGAGCAATTGTAAATGGTTCTGACTCGACAAAACAATTGAAAAAGACTTGCCATAGGTAGGCATATCATGCCTTAAATCAACAACTACATCTAATATTTCACCCTTTAAAACCCTGATCAATTTTGTTTGTGCATAAGGTGCCTTTTGAAAATGCAAACCCCTTACAACACCATACTTAGATTGAGATTGGTTGTCTTGTACCCATTCAAAATCTAAACCATTGTTTTTAAATGTCTGGCTATTAAAGCTTTCAAAGAAATAGCCGCGTTCATCAGCAAACACACGTGGCTCCAATACAAATAAACCTTCAAATCCTGTTTCTACAACTTTCATCTTATCGGTTTACATATTGTTCATTGTAATACTGCTTGTAACTTCCAGAAGTTACATTGGCAATCCATTCGCTGTTCGACAAATACCAATCAATTGTCTTTTCCAATCCCTCTTTAAACTGTAAAGATGGCTCCCAACCCAATTCTTTATTGAGCTTGGTAGCATCAATAGCATAACGCTTATCATGACCTGCTCTGTCTTTAACAAACGTTATCAATTTTGCACTTTCACCTTTTTCTCTTCCTAATTTATTATCCATGATTTCACAAAGCAAATGGACAATATCTAAATTTTTCCACTCATTGAATCCGCCAATATTGTAGGTCTCTCCAAGTTTTCCTTTATGGAAGATTACGTCAATGGCACGTGCATGATCATCCACCCACAACCAATCACGTACATTATCACCTTTACCATAAACTGGCAGAGGTTTTGAATGGACAATATTATTAATCATCAATGGCAACAACTTTTCTGGAAACTGATATGAGCCGTAATTGTTTGAACAATTGGAAATGACTACAGGCAAATCATAGGTATGATGATAAGCACTTACCAAATGGTCTGAAGATGCTTTTGATGCAGAATAGGGTGAACGTGGATCATAGGGCGTCTCTTCAGTAAAGAAGCCAGTCTCTCCAAGAGAACCATATACTTCATCTGTTGATACATGATAGAAAAGCTTACCCTCTTTACCTATCCAGTTTCTTTTAGCTGCATTCAACAATACTGCAGTCCCAAGCACATTCGTCTTTACAAATGACAATGGATCTAAAATAGAACGATCAACATGACTCTCGGCAGCAAGATGAATTACTGCATCAAAATCATGTTCACTAAACAGATCATTGATGAATTGCTCATCTGTAATATCACCTTTTACAAACTGATAATTAGCTGCATCTTCAACGTCTTTCAAATTCTCTAGATTACCTGCGTAGGTCAATGCATCTAAATTATAGATCTTATAATCAGCATATTTCTTTACAAATAATTTTACCACATGGCAGCCAATGAAACCAGCACCGCCCGTAATTAGTATTTTTTTCATCCTTTACTATTGAATTCTTTAGGTTGTTTAAACAATTCCTCTTGAGGCAAAGACTTGAAATAATCATAGGTCAATTGCAAACCCACTGCCCTATCCACTTTTGGCTCCCATCCCAATAATTGCTTTGCTTTGGTAATATCAGGTTTTCTTTGCTTAGGATCATCTACTGGTAAGGGCTTGAAAACAATCTTTGTTGAAGCACCAGTAAGTTTTAGAATTTCTTCTGCAAAATCCAACAACGAAATTTCAATTGGATTACCAATGTTCACAGGGTAAACATAATCACTCATCAGCAATTTGTAAATACCATCCACCAAATCATCAACATAACAGAATGATCGGGTTTGTGAACCGTCACCGAAAACTGTAAGGTCTTCACCTCTCAATGCTTGTCCGATAAATGCCGGTAGTGCTCTACCATCATTCAGTCGCATTCTTGGTCCGTAGGTATTGAAAATTCTAACAATACGGGTTTCTACATTGTGGAAAGTGTGATAAGCCATGGTAATAGATTCCATGTAGCGCTTGGCTTCGTCGTATACGCCACGCGGACCAACAGGGTTTACATTACCCCAGTATTCTTCTGTTTGAGGATGGACCAATGGATCGCCATAAACTTCAGAGGTAGATGCCACCAACATTCTTGCACCTTTAGCCTTGGCTAATCCCAAGCAATTATGTGTTCCCATTGCACCAACTTTTAAAGTTTGAATGGGGATTTTTAGATAATCAATGGGACTAGCAGGTGAAGCAAAATGAAGAATATAATCGAGGTTACCAGGAACATGAATAAACTTGGTTACATCATGATGATAAAACTCAAACTCTTTTAACTTGAACAAGTGTTCAATATTTCTTAGATCCCCTGTAATCAAATTATCCATCCCTACCACATCATATCCTTCCTTGATAAATCGATCACAAAGATGAGAACCTAAAAATCCAGCAGCGCCTGTTATGAGTACTCTTTTGTTTGCCATGGTGATTTAGTTGATGGATTTTCTACCGATGCTTTCATAATGATACCCTAACTTTTCCATTGTAGCAATATCAAAAAGATTGCGACCATCGAAGATAACTTTGCTATTCAGCAGTTGTCCGATTTTATTGAAATCAGGCGTTCTAAATTCATTCCACTCCGTTGCAATCAATAATGCATCAGCCTTTTCAAGCGCCCCATACTGAGTTTCTGCAAATTGAATTTTATCACCAACAATTTGTTTTACATTGGCCATTGCCTCTGGATCAAATGCAGTTATTGTAGCACCTTCTGCCAACAATGCATCAATCATATACAAGGCAGGTGCTTCACGAATATCATCTGTATTGGGCTTGAAAGCCAATCCCCATAGCGCAATGTGTTTGCCTTGAAGATTTCCTTTGAAATAAGCTTTGATTTTAGGCATCAAATGCAACTTCTGCTTTTCATTTACATCCATTACTGCGTTCAGTATTTGAAAATCGTAGTGGACCTCATTTGAACTTTTTACCAACGCTTGAACATCTTTAGGGAAACAACTTCCGCCATATCCAATACCGGGGAATAAAAATCTTTTTCCAATTCTAGCATCACTTCCAATGCCAAGACGAACCATATCCACATCAGCATCCAATCGTTCGCACAATTGTGCGATCTCATTCATGAAGGTGATTTTTGTGGCCAAGAAAGCATTAGCTGCATACTTGGTTAACTCTGCAGAACGAACATCCATGAAAATCAAAGGATTTCCAGAGCGTACAAATGGTGCATATAATTCAGTCATTAATTTCTTTGACCTTTCAGTGCCACAACCAATCACTACACGATCAGGCTTCATGAAATCTTCTACTGCCACCCCTTCTCTCAAAAATTCAGGATTTGAAACAACATCAAATTCCACTGTTGCATTTTCAGCAATGGCAGCTGTCACTTTTTCAGCAGTCCCAACAGGCACTGTGCTTTTATCAACCACCACAACATAATCTTTGATGAGTTTGCCCAATGATTTTGCAACACCCAAAACATATTTCAAATCAGCAGAGCCATCTTCACCTGGAGGTGTAGGCAGTGCAAGAAATAGAATTTGAGCACTTTCAATTCCTGATTGTAAATCAGAAGTAAATTTGAGTCGGTCTTCTTTGAGGTTTCTTAAAAATATTTTTTCTAGTCCGGGTTCATAGATGGTAATCTGACCATTGTTGAGCATATCAACTTTACGCTGATCAATATCTACACAAGTCACTTCATTACCTGTCTCCGCAAAGCAAGTACCGGTAACAAGTCCAACATATCCAGTTCCAATTACTGCAATTTTCATGGTGTTTATTTATTTCACAAGGTTATTTACCTGTTTAACGATATGTTCCAATTGCTCCTGGTCCATTTCTGTATGAATGGGCAATGAAATCACCCTATGGGTTAGCCAATCAGTTACAGGTAAATCAACTTCAGGCAAGTTCAAAAACGAAAACATTTTCTGACGATGAGCTGGAACAGGATAATAAATCATAGCAGGAACACCAACAGCAGCAAGACTATCTTGTAATGCATTACGGTCAACACCTTCCAGCTTTAAGGTATACTGATGAAATACATGTGTATTTCCTTCTGCTGTGATTGGTGTGGTAATTTTTGGATTATTTTTGAATGCATCGTTATAGTAGGTCGCTACGGCTCGTCTTGCATCATTGTATTGATCAAGATGACGAAGCTTGATATCCAATACTGCAGCTTGTAAAGTATCTAGACGAGAATTACATCCCACTACATCATGGTAGTATCTTTTACTCTGACCATGATTGGCAATCATTTTGATGCGCTCTGCAAGTAATTCATTGTTGGTCATCATGGCACCGCCATCTCCATAACAACCTAAATTTTTTGAAGGAAAAAATGAAGTACAACCAATATGACCAATGGTACCTGTTTTGTGTACAGTGCCATCGGAAAAAGTGATGGTTGCTCCAATTGCTTGCGCATTGTCTTCAACAACATAAAGCTGGTACTCTTCTGCTATTTTCATGATCTCTTCCATGTTGGAGGACTGACCATAAAGATGCACTGGAACAATAGCTTTGGTTTTAGGTGTAATAGCGGCTCTTATTTTGCTAACATCGATACAAAATGTTTCAGGGTCTACATCAACAAATACAGGCTTAAGTCGGAGTAAAGCAATTACCTCTGTTGTAGCGATGTAAGTAAAAGAAGGTGTAATCACTTCATCACCTGGTTCTAATCCCAAAGCCATCATTGCAATCTGCAAAGCATCTGTACCATTTGCACAAGGTATAACATGCTTTACATCGAGGTATTCTTGTAGGTGTTGTGTAAAATCAGCCACTGCTTTTCCGTTGATAAAAGCAGTATTGTCCAGCACATTTGCCATAGCTGCATCAACCTCCGGCTTTATCTTTAGATATTGCCTTTTTAGGTCGACCATTTGAATAGGAACCATTCGTTTTTTAGTTTGCGGCAAAGGTAAGAAAATTGAAGCCATTCCTGCAGAAGAGCGTAGCTTTGCAGGCGATATCCGACAATGAAGTTTTTTTATAATTTGTTCGCCCACCTCTTTCCTTTTTTCATAAGGGTTGCATCCATTTGGAACCCCAAAGCTGCGCTATGGGTAAAAGGCCGAAAAGACCAATTTGAACGCTTGCGTTGGGCAGTGGGACAAAGCTCAAAACCCATTATTTGGTTTCACACTGCCTCATTAGGAGAATTCGAACAAGGCAGGCCCGTTATAGAAGAAGTCAGACTTAGGTATCCCGGGTACCGTATCCTACTGACCTTTTTCTCTCCATCTGGTTATGAAATCAGGAAGAATTTTGCAGGTGCTGATATGGTTTTTTACCTGCCAATGGATACCAAACGTAATGCCAGTTTATTTATTGAAATAACAGCACCTCAATTGGCCATCTTTATCAAATATGAAACCTGGTACAATTTTTTATCGGTGATGAATACAAAAGGAATTCCGAGTTTATTGGTTTCCGCTGTTGTCTATCCTCACCAATTCAGCTTTTCGCCTTGGTCGCGTTTCATGAAAAAAACACTAGCGCTTTTCACCCATATTTTTGCCCAAAGCGATGACGCATTGGATATGCTTAGAGCACACCAAATTGAGACCGATTATAGTCTAGGTGGAGATACCAGATACGATCGTGTGAAAACACTTTCAGAAGCACCATTTCAACACAACGGTATTGAGCGATTCATCAACAACCAAAAAGTTTTGGTTGCTGGGAGCACTTGGCATGATGATGAAAAAATGTTATCTGCCTTACAACTCAATCAGCCTGCACTTAAGCTAATCATTGCACCCCACGAAACATCCACGAAAAATATTTCAGTACTAAAAGATTTGTTTCCAAACTCAATTTTATTCTCTGAACTGGATAAGATTGATGATCCAGAACAATCTACTGTATTGATCATTGATAGTATTGGATTATTATCTAAGCTCTACAGATATGCAACCATCGCTTATGTTGGAGGCGGATTTAACAAAGCCGGCATTCACAATATTCTCGAAGCTGCTGTTTACGGAAACGTCGTACTATTTGGATCAAATTTCTCAAAATCAAATGAGGCAAAAGAGATGATTGAATTGTCACTTGCGCACTCTTTTTCAACCAAAGATGAACTTATAAAAATTGTTGTTACACTTTTCAACAACCCAGAACAAATGAATCAAAAAAATCTGCTTGCCAAACAATTTGTTGAAGAGCGCATAGGAGCGACAAAAAAAGTTTTAGCATTTATAGAAAAACACCAGTTACTTCAATAAAATAGTTCAACATTTTTGTTTACCAGGCTTTTGGTACTTTTACCAACATAAAGCGTTCAGAAAAATCATTCTATGTTTATAGAACCCAATAATAATAGCAAGACAGGTTGGATTGAGGTTGTCTGTGGATCAATGTTCTCTGGTAAAACTGAAGAATTGATCAGAAGGCTGAATAGGGCAAAAATAGCCAACATGCGTGTTGGAATTTTCAAACCTGAAATTGACGTGAGATACGATGCAGGCAAAATTGTCTCCCACAATGAAAATAAAGCAAATGCCCTGCCTGTTACTTCTTCCTTGCAGCTGCTCGATTTAGCCGAATCTTTTAATGTGGTTGGCATCGATGAAGCACAATTTTTTGACGAAAAAATCGTTGAGGTATGTGAAACTTTGGCCAACCAAGGCAAAAGGGTTATTGTAGCTGGTTTAGATATGGATTACACAGGGAAACCATTCGGACCAATACCCCATTTGCTCTCAATTGCCAACTATGTCACCAAACTTCATGCGATTTGTATGCAATGCGGCGGTATTGCGAGTTATTCTTACAGAACAACACAGAATAAGGATCAAGTAGTGCTTGGAGAAAAAGAGCATTATGAAGCGAGGTGCAGAAACTGTTTCCATCAATAAAAAAACAGCGTTGAACACATTTAACCAATACAGTTCTCTTCTAAAGAAAGAATTATTGCTGGAAACTAGACAGCAGCATACGCTATATGGTGTTATGCTCTATATAGCCTCCACTGTTTTCGTATTGTACTTGACGATGGACGCTCCAGATGCTGACACATGGAACGCATTGTTTTGGATTACACAGTTGTTTATTTGCATCAACGCAGTTGCCAAAAGTTTTTTGCAGGAAGCAAGAGGTAGAATGTTATACTACTATTCAATTACTTCTCCTGTTGTCTTTATACTTTCAAAGCTAACCTACAATGTGATCTTAATGCTTTTAATGAGCATGATCAACCTTGTGCTGTTTACAGCTTTCATGGGCGACTTAACCACCTCTTTTTTACAATTCTTTTTAATAAGCCTAGTAGGCGCTGTTGGATTAAGTTTGGTATTTACAATGCTTGCTGCAATTGCTTCAAAAGCAATGCAACAGGCTTCGCTGATGGCCATTCTTGGATTTCCTATTATTATCCCCCAGCTGCTGCTTTTGGTTCGATTATCCAAAACAGCTTTTTCAGAAATATTTAACCAAGGTGTTCCAACCCAGTTGGTACTTTTGCTGTTTGCCTTGGATGTGTTAATTATTTTTATGGCGGTTATTTTGTACCCATTTTTATGGAAAGATTGACCGAAGCACCTAATTTTGAAAACTGAAACTATTTTATGCAATTCAATTGGTTGAAAATCAGCGCTATTGTCCTATTGGTTTACGCAATAGTAGGCGGTCTTTTGTTACCTGTTCCTGAGCTTTCACAACTTGGCGAAACCATTCGCAATTTGTATTACCATGTCTGTATGTGGTTTGCAATGATGATACTGTATACTATTTCCATCATTCACAGTATTAAGTATTTGCGCAATGGAAAAATTGAACACGATATCAAAGCTGTCTCCTATGCAGGAACTGGAACCTACATGGGTTTATTGGGCTATGCAACTGGAGCAATTTGGGCAAGCTATACATGGGCCGATCCAAACAATCCAGCTTATGCATCTTTCGGTTCAATCATGAGAGAACCAAAATTAATTGGTGCTGCAACAGCTCTATTAATTTATGGAGCTTATTTTATTTTGAGAAGTTCAATTGCTGATCTTGATCAACGTGCAAGAGTGAGTGCTGTTTACAACATTTTCTCTTATGCCATGTTGTTTCCCTCTATATGGATCATTCCAAGATTACTGCCAAGTCTGCATCCCGGACAAGAAGGTAATCCTGCATTGAATTTCAATGATATTGACGCAAGAATGCGTATGGTATTTTATCCTGCTGTCCTTGGATGGACTTTCATGGGCATTTGGATAACAACCATCGTCATCAGATATAAATTACTCACAGAAAAAAAATGGACCAACAATGAAAAATAAATTAACCACACTAATGGCAGTATTATTTGCTTTCAGCGCACAAGCACAGGAAGCAGTCGTAGCTAATGAAACAACTGCGAGTGTAATGAGAAGCAATGGCAAAATTTATGTAGTAGTTGCTGTTGTTTTGACCATTCTATTTGGACTAATTGCTTACGTAATTAGACTTGACAGAAAAATTACCAAACTGGAAAAAGAAGCTTAAGCTTTTCCAGTTCACTATCCATTATCAACGAAATCATTTGCCATGAATCCAGAGTATAGTTTTTTTGACGCTGTATGTAAAAGCTTCGATAAGGCATCCAAATTCACTAAGTTTGACCAAGGCATCTTAGAACAAATCAAACAGTGTAATAGTGTTTTGAGAATGCACTTCCCAGTTAAAATTGGTGATAAAGTAGAGGTAATCAAAGCCTATCGTGTTCAACACTCTCATCACAAACAACCATGTAAAGGTGGTATTCGCTTTAGCGAGATGGTAAACTTGGATGAAGTGATGGCCTTGGCTGCACTCATGACTTATAAATGCGCCATCGTAGACGTTCCTTTTGGCGGTGCGAAAGGTGGAATCACTATTGATCCTAAGAAGTACTCCGCTTATGATCTTGAAAAAATAACGAGACGTTATACAAGCGAATTGATCAAGAAAAAGTTTATCGGTCCTGGCGAAGACGTTCCTGCCCCCGACTACGGAACAGGAGAAAGAGAAATGGCCTGGATACTTGATACCTATATTGCAATGCATCCAGGTGAAATTGATTCACTTGCCTGCGTAACTGGTAAGCCAGTGAGTCAGGGTGGTGTTAGGGGAAGAAGAGAAGCAACCGGACTGGGAGTATTCTACGGTATCAGAGAAGTTTGTAACAACGCAGATGTGATGGCCAAACTCGGACTCACCACAGGCGTTGAAGGAAAAAAGATAATAGTCCAAGGTCTTGGTAATGTTGGCTACCACGCTGCCAAATTCTTCCAAGAGAATGGAGCATTGGTTGTAGGCTTAGCAGAGTACGAAGGATCTATTTATGCTGAAACGGGACTAGATGTTGAGGCCGTGTTCCAACATAGAAAAGCAACAGGTTCAATTTTGAATTTCCCAGGAGCAACAAATTTCAACAAAAACACAGATGCACTAGAAGCACCTTGTGATATTTTGATTCCAGCTGCATTAGAAAATGTAATCAATGGCGACAATGCTTCAAGGATACAAGCGAAAATCATTGGCGAAGCTGCAAACGGTCCGCTTACTCCTGAAGCAGATGAAATCCTCATCAACAAAGGCGTACTGGTTGTTCCAGACATGTATTTGAATGCAGGCGGTGTAACCGTATCTTATTTTGAGTGGGTTAAAAACCTGAGCCATGTTCGCTATGGTAGAGTTGAAAAAAGATTTATGGAAAACCAAAATGCAAACTTGGTTTCTCATATTGAAGAAATGACGGGCAGAAAAGTAACCGACATTCAAAAAAATCTTCTTGTGCATGGTCCCGATGAAATTGACTTGGTTAGAAGTGGCTTAGAAGATACCATGATGAAAGCAACCAATGAAATCTTAGACTGCTGGAAACAAAATCCAGAAATCAAAGACATGAGAACTGCTGCATTTGTAGTGGCTATCAATAAAGTGGGAACCAGTTACGCTGAACTAGGAATCTTCCCTTAATTAGGAATGTATATATTTTGGAAAGAATGGAACCCACTCTGCGGTTCCATTCTTTTTTTCAGCAACATGACAAGTAATACCATTGGTAATCACCAAATAATCAACTGGTATGGCAACATGATAGGATAACAACTGCATCAAAACAGCTTCATCTAGTTTCACCTCCATCGATTTACATTCCACCATCATCCATGGTTGTACTTTAGCATCATAAACCAATACATCAAATCGCCTGCTCTCCTGCCCTAATTTCAACTGCTTTTCTACAGCTATTGCAGATAATGGGATCTTATTCGTTTTTACCATCCATTGAATAAAGTTTTGCCTCACCCACTCCTCAGGGCCCAATGCCACCCATTTCGACCGAATCATGTCAAATAATTCAGGTCTCCCATTGTAGTCCCTTATCTTAAAATCAGGCTCAGGAAAAACCAATTCAACCATGCATGCAAAGTAATCAGTAATTTCGAACTGAAAAGCCTCAAACATGAACAACAAAGAAGAAATCGTCAACAATTGGCTTCCCAGGTATACGGGGATGGCTTTATCTGAATTTGGTCAATATATCCTGCTTACCAACTTCAGTAAATATGTAGAGTTATTTGCAACATGGAACGGTGTTGAAGTTGTTGGCATGGATAAACCCATGCAATCAGCAACTGCAAACGGTATCACCATCATCAATTTCGGAATGGGTAGTCCAACAGCAGCTACCATCATGGATCTGCTGACTGCCATCAAACCGCAGGCCGTCCTTTTTCTTGGTAAATGCGGCGGACTTAAAAAAAGAAATAAAATTGGAGACCTGATTCTCCCAATTGCAGCTATAAGAGGAGAAGGAACTTCCAATGACTATTTCCCAAGTGAGGTTCCAGCACTTCCTGCATTTGCTCTCCAAAAAGCCATTTCAACTACCATAAGAGACAATGAATTGGACTACTGGACCGGCACCGTTTACACCACCAACAGAAGAGTTTGGGAACATGATGAAGATTTCAAAAATTACCTTCAAAAAATCAGAGCATACGCCATAGACATGGAAACTGCTACCATTTTTTCAGTTGGCTTTTTCAATAAGATTCCCACAGGTGCTTTGCTCTTGGTAAGCGACTCTCCTATGATTCCAGAAGGAATCAAAACAGAGGAAAGTGATAAAAAAGTTACAGCCAGCTTTGTGGAAACACATCTAAAAATAGGAATAGAATCACTTAAACAATTGATTAACAATGGACTTACAGTCCGCCACCTAAAGTTTTAAATCATATTCAATTTTGTGGGAAAGATGAGAAAAATCACAATCTGCAAAACCACAATAATTCATTAATTTTGCATCCTACAAAATGCCAAAAACAAATCTGATGCCGTAAGATCAGGTTTGCTGTAATGGATTCCCTTTTTATGGGCACCAGGATTTGTTTCAGGCAATAAATTTATTCAGCATGAAACTATCCCAGTTTAGGTTTGATTTCCCTCTCAATCTTATAGCTCAGACTCCAACCAAGCAAAGAGAAGATGCACGACTTATGGTTGTCCACAAGGATACCGGCTTGATTGAAAATAAGACCTTCAAAGACATTCTAGATTATTTTGAAGAAAAGGATGTGTTTGTTGTGAACAACACAAAGGTTTTCCCTGCAAGAATGTATGGAAGAAAAGAAAAGACTGGTGCCAAAATTGAGGTTTTCTTGCTCAGGGAATTGAACAAGCAGAACCGACTTTGGGATGTAATTGTTGATCCCGCAAGAAAGATTCGCGTAGGAAACAAGTTATACTTTGGAGATGCTGATGAGTTGGTGGCAGAAGTAATTGACAACACCACTTCTAGAGGAAGAACAATCAGGTTTTTATTCGATGGCTCTGATGAAGAGTTCAAAGAGATTTTAAATACATTGGGCGAGACGCCTTTGCCAAAATACATCAAGCGCAAGCCAGATGATTTGGACAGAGAGCGTTACCAAACAGTATATGCTAAGCACGAGGGTGCTGTGGCTGCGCCAACTGCAGGTTTGCATTTTTCTGTAGAATTGATCAAGCGTCTTGAAATTCAAGGAATCAGGTTTGCTGAAATGACTTTGCATACCGGACTAGGAACCTTTAGGACAATCGAAGTAGAGGATTTGAGCAAACACAAAATGGAGGCAGAATATTACAAAGTAGATGAGACTGCCTGCAGAATAGTAAACAAGGCCAAATCTGAAGGTCACAGGATTTGTTCTGTTGGCACTACAACATTACGTGGATTAGAAAGCACTTTTACTGCTGATAAGCTTTTGAAACCTTCAGAAGGCTGGACAAACATCTTTATTCACCCACCGCACGAATTTGCGATTTGTGATTCATTGATCACCAACTTCCACCTTCCTAAAACATCATTGTTGATCATGGCGTGTGCATTTGCAGGTTATGAATTAACCATGGAAGCTTACAAGAAGGCGATCAAGGATAAATACCGTTTCTTCAGTTATGGAGATGCAATGTTGATTATCTAATAGCGATAAGCCAATCACAACTATT
>JACCDI011310869.1_pt1 | contig 15570 bp, 15 predicted proteins | sample 7442791 | NCBI WGS metagenome assembly JACCDI01 (sample SAMN15323434, study PRJNA562643) | freshwater metagenome | isolation source: river surface water | place: USA:Blue River Watershed | collected 2017-08-15 | reverse complement strand
GTGCATTCACCAAAAATAATCATATAGTCATGTGATAATTTTTCCTTTCCACAATTGGAATCGTATTTTTGTTACTCAAAAATGTATCAGTTCATCATTTTGGGTGTGACTGAAGTGGCGAAGCCGTAACATGATAGAAACGCTTATCCAGGGAAAAATCCGCGTTAAGTTATTAACGAAGCTTTTTTTAAACCCAAGTAATACAGTGTATTTGCGGGGATTAGAAAAAGAGTTTGGGGTTAGCTCTAACACAGTGCGATTGGAATTGAACAAACTCAGCGAGGTAAAACTCATTGAAGCCATTGAGAATACGGAAAGCAATCAGAAACAGTATCGGGCAAATACCCAACATCCACTTTTTGAGAACTTGAGGGGATTTATCCTCAAGCAGTTTGGTTTGGACTCGCTGATTGAAAAGGTATTTGACCGATTGGGAGAAGTAGAAGCAGTTTTCATCACCCATGATTGGGCTGAGGGGAAAATAGGCCCATTTTTGGATTTGGTGGTTGTGGGTGACGTCAATCAAAACTACATGTATACTTTAATTCAAAAGGCGGAACCCATTTTACAGCGAAAGATTCGTGTGGCTGTTTACAAAAATAAATTGGAATTGCCCCGTTGGGATAATATTCCGAACTTAAGATTGATATAAAAAACTCTCCTTAATAATGACAAAATTTAATAACAATCCGTCCATAGCCATCATTGGCTTGGGTTATGTGGGTTTGCCCTTGGCTGTTGCCTTTGCTGAAAAGTATTCGGTGGTTGGTTTTGACATCAATTTACAACGCGTTGCTGAATTGAACCAGGGCAAGGATCACACCTTGGAAGTGGAAGATGAATTGCTGCAAAGCGTTTTGGTGAAATCCAATTCCACCAAAGGATTATTGGTTACTACCCAGATTTCTGATATTGCAGATTGTACCGTATTCATCGTTACAGTGCCCACTCCTACGGATAAGCACAATCGCCCTGTACTTACCCCCATGATTAAAGCGAGTGAGGGCATTGCTTCTGTGTTAAAGGTTAACGACATTGTGATTTATGAGAGCACGGTGTATCCTGGTGTTACAGAGGAAGAAATGGTGCCGGTATTGGAGCGCGTTAGCGGAATGAAGTTCAACGAGGATTTTTATTGTGGTTATTCTCCTGAGCGAATCAATCCAGGAGATAAGGAGCATACCGTAACAAAAATCTTGAAAGTGACCTCTGGTTCTACGCCTGAGGTGGCGGATTACGTGGATGATTTATATAAATCCATCATCGTAGCAGGAACCCATAAGGCGAGTTCCATCAAAGTGGCAGAAGCGGCTAAGGTGATTGAAAATTCCCAGCGCGACATCAACATTGCATTTGTGAATGAATTGGCGAAGATTTTCAATTTGATGGGCATTGATACACATGAAGTATTGGAAGCCGCTGGAACAAAGTGGAATTTCCTGAAGTTTAAACCTGGGTTGGTTGGGGGACATTGTATTGGTGTAGATCCTTACTATTTGGCTCAGAAAGCTCAAGAGGTTGGGTATCATCCTGAAATCATTTTAGCCGGTAGACGGGTGAATGATGGTATGGGAAAATATGTGGCCACCGAAGTTGTGAAGCTGATGATGCGCAAAGACATAAAGGTCTTAAACTCAAAGGTACTTATCATGGGCTTTACATTCAAGGAAGATTGCCCTGATGTTCGCAATACTAAGGTTATTGACATTTATAATGAATTCAAAGCATTTGATATTGACGTTGATGTATTTGACCCTTGGGCAAATCCCGAGGAAGTCATGCACGAATATGGAATAATAATTGAAAATAAACTACCAAATATTCTGTATTCAGCCGTAATATTGGCAGTTGCACATCAAAAATTTAGAGAATTGGATATTAGAAAGTCTACTGTTTTTGAAGATGGTGTTGTTTTTGATGTGAAAGGAGTATTAGGTATTAACAAATCAGATGCAAGATTATAAAAAGTATATTTCATGAAAACAAAAATGAACAGAATTCCCTACGGTAGACAGCATATAACTCAAGAAGATTTGGATGCTGTAGTTGAGGTGCTTAAGTCAGATTGGTTAACCCAAGGTCCTAACATCAAGCAATTTGAAGACGCATTTGCTGAATACATAGGTTCTAAATATGCAGTTGCAGTATCCAATGGTACAGCTGCATTGCATCTATGCACAATGGCACTGGGGGTTAAACCAGGTGATAAGGTAATCACTACTCCTATTACATTCGTTGCTTCGGCTAATTGCGTTCGATATTGTGGTGGTGATGTTGTTTTTTCAGATATTGATCGTGATTCATATTTACTAGATATTGACGGTGTAAGAGCACATTTGGAAGCTGATGTGAATCGCGAAATAAAAGGAATTATTCCAGTTAACTTTGCAGGAAGGGTGGTTGATATGGAAGCGTATCGTAAATTGGCAGATGAGTTTGGTTGTTGGATTATTGAAGATGCTTGTCATTCTCCAGGGGGATATTTTGTCAACTCACAAGCTGAACAAATAGCAGCAGGTTGTGGACTTTATGCAGACCTGGCCATTTTTTCTTTTCATCCTGTTAAACATATTGCCGCTGGTGAAGGTGGAATGATTACTACAAATGATGAAGTTCTTTATAAAAAGATATTAAATTTAAGAACACATGGAATTCAACAGGATGCATCTAAAAAATTAGAAGACCATGGCGTTTGGTACTATGAAATGCAGGAATTGGGTTATAATTACAGACTAACTGATTTTCAGGCTGCTCTGGGGTTGAGTCAACTACACCGCGCTGATTCTGGTTTAGTTAGAAGAATTGAGATAGCTAAAAGATACGAAGAGGCATTTAGAGGATTGGATTTTATCAAGCATCAATCAGGAGCTATTCAAGGACATGCTTATCATTTGTATATTATACAAGTGGATAAACGCCGTGATTTGGTAAATTATTTGAGAGAACAAAACATTTTTGTTCAGATACATTACATACCTGCTCATCTAATGCCTTATTACAGACAATTTGGTTGGAAAGAAGGAGATTTGCCACAAGCAGAAGCTTATTATAGTGCTTGTATGAGTTTGCCAATGTATCCAACCCTTTCAAATGAGGAACAAGAATTTGTTATTCAACAAATAATTAAATTTTATTTATAGAATGAATTATATAATTGAAGTAGCAAATACTCATGGAGGAAATAAAGACTACCTTATGAGTCTTATTGATGAGTTTAGTAGTTTTGAAGGTCATGGTATTAAATTTCAACCTTTGCATCCTGATAGAATAGCAACACCTGACTTTGCTTGGTATTCTGTATACCAGGAACTGGTTTTTTCATCTGAAGATTGGAAGGAAATTATTAGTAAAGCATCTATCACTAAGAAAGTTTGGTTAGATTTATTTGATACTTATGGGACACAAGTTCTCGAAGAAAATCTAGAATTAATTTTTGGAATAAAACTTCAAGCTTCAGTATTGTACAATGAGCATGTGATAGAAGCACTTAAGTATATTGATTGTACTGATAAAAAATTAATTGTTAATATAAGTGCAATTGAAAAAAGTGAATTAAAAGAGCGATTGGATTATTTACGAGAAGTTATTAAACCCGAGGAGATTTTGATCGAAGTTGGATTTCAATCATATCCTACGGATTTAATTGATAGTGGATTAGTAAAATTGGATTATTTAAAACAAAACTTTTCAAATCCCATTGTTTTTGCAGACCATGTTGATGGTAAACTCGACGACGCAATAATTCTACCGCTTATAGCAAGTATTAAAGGTGCAAGTTACATAGAAAAACATGTTATGCACAGTACCTTTGAAACGAAGTATGACCATTTTTCCTCGGTTACTGTTGATGTATATGCGAAACTTGTAGAAAAAGTAACAGCATATAAATCTTTGGAAGCCAATCCATTTATTAACGAAAAAGAAACGAGATATTTAGCCAACAGTATTCAAAAGCCCATCGCTGCTTCTAATATTGCAGGGGGTAAAGGCATCAACATTTTTTCGGACTTAGAGTTTAAAAGAAGTGATCAACAAGGGTTATCTGTTCTTGAAATTAAGACTTTGATAGCTGAAGGATATATTTTAGCAAGAGATATTCAGAAAGGAAAAACATTCAAAAGAGAAGATTTTAAAAAGGCAGTAATTGCAGTGGTTGTCGCAGGAAGACTTAAATCTTCTCGATTGAAAAGGAAGGCGTTATTACCTATTGGTGAAATTAGCTCAATAGAGAAGTGTATTCAAAGTTGTTTAAATTTACCACAAACGTCTTATACAATCTTGGCAACAAGTACAAATGAAGAAGATGCTGAACTAAAGGATTATACTTACGCACCACAAGTTGTTTTTCATACAGGACATCCCGATGATGTTATACAAAGGTATTTGGATATTTTGGATAAGTTAAATATTGATATCATTTATAGAGTCACGGCTGATATGCCTTATGTGTCTGAAGCAATAGCCCAACAATTGTTAAAAGCTCACCTAATAACCGGTGCGGATTACACAGCTGCTTCAAAAGCAGCTGTGGGTACTGCTCCTGAAGTGATAAATGTTCAGGCCTTAAGGGAGGTTAAGAAAAACTTCCCAAATGCAGATTATTCAGAATATATGACTTGGTATTTTCAAAATAATAAAGAATACTTCAGAGTACAAATAGTGGATTTACCAGAAAAAATGATTCGAACATATAGACTTACGCTCGATTATCAGGAGGATCTGGATTTATTGAATAAAATTCAAGATCATTTGGATCAAAACAAACTTTCATCAGATATTGAAAACATATTTACTTATTTAGATTTAAATCCAGAAATAGCTGGATTGAATAGCCATATTACCCTTAAGTATAAGACGGATAAAGATTTGATAGCAACTTTAGATAATGTCACAAAAATTAGAAATAACAAACTAAAAAATGATAATTGATAAACTTTCTAATTTATGTATTTATGAAGTCAATTTCCCTTCTATAAAAGAATTAGTTGATGTAGTAAACAGGGACGAACTGCAAAATATTGTCAAACATAACGAATTGAACGAATTGAAAATAATTCCTATTCAAAGCGAGCCCAATTCAATTGTAACGAATAACATTTTAGAGGCGCACAAAAAGAAAATTGATATTCACATAACAATCAAAGGTGAAGATATAATTGCTTTTGCGTATATTGATGAAGAGTGTGTCATACATAGAGAGTATGATGAAGATAATGATTATTCATTATACTTGTCAAATCAAATTAAAACGATCGCCATTCCAGAAGGTTATTTTTGTATAATTCCTAATCATTTTGCTCATATGGCACTATATGGCGTTATGAATAAAGTTAGGAAGGTGGTAGTAAAATTACCAAATTGAAAAAATGGGTAATTACAAGGTATTAAATAAGCAACGATATACCACGGGAAGATTTTCGCTTTTGCCGATAAGATTCGAAGATCGCTGGGATATTATGAAGTGGCGCAACGAGCAGATTTATCATTTACGCCAAAGCAAACCGCTAATTCCTGAAGATCAAGATCGATATTTTAATGATGTTGTTTCTAAGTTGTTTGAGCAAGAGCAACCGGCACAGTTGCTGTTTTCATTTTTGGAAGGGGAAACGTGTATAGGATATGGCGGATTGGTTCATATAAACTGGATCGATCAAAATGCAGAAATTTCGTTTATTATGAATACGGAATTGGAGGAAATACACTTTGAGACCAACTGGTTAGAATATTTAAATCTTATTGAAGAGGTAGCTTTTTCAAACATTGGATTACATAAAATATTTGTGTATATGTTTGACTTGCGCCCAAAATTGTATGATATATTAACTACTGCCGGTTATTATAAGGATGCAATATTGAAAGAACATTGTCTTTTTGATACAAAGTTTATCGATGTTTATATTTATTCTAAAATTCACACAAGATGACATTTGGCTTTTTAGTTTCAGGTAAGTTGGGTTTAGATATTTTACTTCATTTTTATACAAAAATTCAAATTGAATTTGTTTTAACAGACAAACAGTCTTTAGGTGTTATAGATTTTTGCAAAGACAATAATCTACCTTGTTATATAGGAAACCCGAGAAAACCGGCCGTTGAAGATTTTTTGAAATATAAAGAATGTGATATAATTGCAAGTGTAAATTATTTATTCTTAGTAGATGAAAGAATTATAAAGTTCCCGAATTTAATAGCTTTTAATGTTCATGGATCTTTACTTCCTAAATATCGAGGTAGATCTCCGCACGTATGGGCAATAATAAATGGCGAAACAGAAACGGGAATTACTTCACATCTTATAGAATTGGGTTGTGATACAGGAGCTATTATTGAGCAAACTGTTATTCCCATTGAACCAGAAGATACAGGTGCCATTCTTTTAAACAAATATACTGAAGAGTACGTCCCATTAATTGAACGGACGATACAAAGAATAGCCAGCGGTGAAAGAAACTTTACACATCAACAAGAAGATATCGCAACATTTTTCACAAAAAGAACTCCAGAGGATGGGAAAATAAATTGGGATTGGCAAGCTGATAGAATAATTAATTGGGTAAGAGCACAAGCACACCCTTATCCTGGCGCATTTAGTTTTGCTAATGAAGAAAAAATAACAATTAACAAATTGAGAAAATCTAAATTAGGCTTTCATCAAAACATGGATAATGGCACTGTGCTTTCGACACAACCATTAATTATTAAATGTAGTAATTTTGCATTAGAAATAACTGATTATCAAATTATTAACTCTGATAAATTAACAACTGGGTCTGTATTAAAATGAGTAAATTAGATTTTAAAAACTTTAACAAGGTATTTATTATTGCTGAACTTTCGGCTAATCATAACGGTAGCTTGCAGAACGCATTAGATACCATAAAAGCTGCTAAAAGAGCTGGTGCAGATGCAATCAAACTACAAACTTATACAGCAGATACCTTAACAATTGACGTTAAAAAACCAGATTTTATTATTAATTCAGGATCTATTTGGGATGGTCAAACCTACCATGCTCTTTATCAAGAAGCATTTACTCCGTGGGAGTGGCATGAGCAATTGTTTAAGGCTGCTGAAGAGGAGGGATTGGTTTGCTTTTCATCGCCGTTTGACCCTACCGCGGTTGATTTTTTGGAAACACTGAATTGTCCGGCATATAAAATTGCTTCCTTTGAAATTACCGATATTCCATTGATTGAATATGTTGCGTCTAAAGGGAAACCCATTATCATTTCAACCGGAATTGCAGAACTTGAAGATATTAAATTGGCGGTTGATGCATGCAAACGCATGAATAACCATCAAATTGCCTTGTTGAAATGCACTTCCAGTTATCCTGCACCCATTGAAGAAGCCAACATGGCTATGATTCCAGACTTGGCCAAGCGTTTTGGTGTAATTCCTGGCTTGTCGGACCACACTATGGGGAGCACTGTACCTATTGTGGCAACATGTTTTGGTGCTAAAATAATTGAAAAGCACTTTATTATTGATCGTTCAATAGGAGGACCTGACTCGTCGTTTTCCATGGATGAACAAGAATTTACTGAAATGGTCAAAATGGTTCGCGAAGCAGAAGCAGCAATTGGTGTCGTAGATTATAATTTAACAGAAAAACAGGCAAAAGGTAAAGATTTTGCCAGATCGCTTTATGTGGTTGAAAATATAAAAGCAGGTGAAAAAATTTCCAAACAAAATGTTCGTTCAATTCGTCCAGGATTCGGCTTACATCCTAAGTATTTACATGAGATTATCGGTAAGGTTGCAGTTAGAGATTGTTTAAAAGGGGAAAGATTCGACTTCTCAATAATTCAATGAAAAGAAAGATTATTATTTTAACAGATTCAGTAGCTTTACCTAGAAAAAAGAAAGAGGATTTCATTAGATGGGAAGATACATATATATTCAAGGTAAAGCAATTTCTAGTAGATTTTGAAATTATAAATGTATCTATTGGTGGAGCAACAATTGTTGACTTAAGGAATCAGGTAAACTACTATAAAATATTGAAACCACAAATAGTTATTTTACAATGTGGAATTGTAGATGCATCTCCAAGAGCATTTGGAAGAATTGAATTGCAACTAATTAAAAAGTTAAAACTATTTAGATTTACTAAAGTTTTAGTATCATTTCTAAGAAAGTATCGATCACATCACTACACGAATCTTAAAAATTTTGAAAAGAACTTAATTGAAATTAAGCGAGAATTAAATCCAAAATCAATTTATTCTTTAGGTATAATACCTGGCAATTCAGAGTATGAGAGGCTATTACCAGGAGTAACAAATAGTATAAAAAAGTACAACAATATTTTAAAACGGCATACAAATTTTATTTCTTTAGATGATATGCCTGTGTTGGGAGTATTAGAAGATCATCATCACATTAATGAGATTGGGCAGGAATTTATCTTTAATAAAATTGTCGAAAAACTCAAATAAGAATGTTGAGTAAAACCAAAAGGACACTAGCGAACAATAGAACGTTGGCATTTGTTTCAATTGCCAATTTAGTTAATAATATAGTTTCTATTGTATCTGGAATTGTTGTGGCACGTTGGCTATTACCCGAGGAATTAGGTGTTTTTAATGCTCTTTCAATTTTTACTTCATATATAATATTAGCTCAGATCGGAATACCTAGTGGTTTAAGCCGAGAATTACCTTTTTATTTTGGAAAAAACGATTCAGAAAAGGCGTACACATTGGCTTCAACTGCGAAGTTTTTTTTAATGCTTCTTTCATTAATTGTTTTAGGAATATGTATTTTGATTTCTTTCTATTTTTTACTAATTGGAAATTATAAATATGCAGCTGGAACAGTGGTTATTGGAGCAACAAGCTTTCAGGGTATTTTTATTACAAAATACTTAAAGACCCTATACAGATCAAATAATCATTTCGTCAAATTGTCCAGAATCGCATTAATAGAGAGTTTTGTAACCCTGTTATCATTAATATTGGTTTATAAATTTTTATTCTATGGATTGTGCCTAAGAACTGTAATTTTGGTTGTAGTTGATGGATATTTTTCAAATAGATGGAAGCCAATGGATGTAAATGGGAAATTCAATTGGAATAATTTTAAAGAACTGTCAAAAGTGGGTTTACCGATGTATTTGGTATCCAATATTTATGGATTATGGCCAACCTTTCAGAGAACGTACGTTTTATCGGTTTTAGGGTCAAAGGGATTAGGGATTTACGCATTGGCAAATATTGTTCAATCAATGTTAAGTGCGTTCAATAATTCAATTAGCAGTATGAGTTTTCCTCTAATGAGCAAGGCACTTGGTGAGAAAAAGAGTATAAAGAAAATTTTACTGATTCCTTTTAAACAATTTTTAATTTCGATAGTATTGTATAGTATTATTCTGGTAATAGGATGGCCAACTCTACCAATTATTGTAAATTGGTTATTACCAAATTATGCGGAAGGAATTGAGGCAGCACAGTGGATGTTTATAGTGGCACTAATAAGTTCATTTGGAGTATTTTCAAATATATTTTTAGTTATTCGGAGAAATCATCATCGGTTAGTTGGGTTTGCAATTGGAATTTTAACTTGGTTCATGTATTTAAGTTTTCATTCTAATTGGGAAATTAGTCACTTAGTTGTATTTACACAAGCAGTATTAATTGGTACCATATGTGTTACAATTTCTGATATGATATTTTATCTTGTTTATCTAAAAAAAGAATCTAATAACTTACTGTTGTAAAAAGCATGTTGCACATATTTACTATCCATTCGCATATAACTTTATTGGCTGCATTAGGAACAATTAGCTACGAAAACATGGAAATTGAAAGCGTAATTTTAATTTGTGGGGGAGGGTATAAACCAAATTTATCTGATCGTTTCAAAGGAAAACTGATAGATTCTATAGATGTTAATGAAGAAAACGAAAGTTTCATTGGTAAAGTAAAAAGTTGGAATTATAGCAACTATGCAAATAAGTATATCTTAAAATTATCAAAAGGAGAAAAGTTTATTGCATATGTGGATTTAATGTCTGTCTTTAACAGATATTTGGTAATGCACCCAGACTGTGAATCGTTTAATGTTATAGAAGAAGGAATTGTAAATTATGCAGATTACGATGATTTTAATCTCTGGACAGCGGACTTAAGGCAATTCTACTGGCAATGGACTGGACTTAAGAATTGGAGTCAAATGCTTAATGGAGTCGTAAGATTATTAAGAGGACGAAGTATAAGACTGTTAGCTATGCCCATACATCCAAATCTATACACATTACACAAAAATGTAAATGCCTATTGTTTTAGTGAATTTGCTTTTAAATATACACCTGAATCACAGAAGAAAGTTTTAACATTTTCATCAGTTATTCCTTACATTAAATCGGAAATTTCGAATATTCCAAATGGAAGTTGGATTTGGATTGGAGACACCCTATGTTCATCATATAAAGTATCAATGATTCATTTTGAAGATGCAATATATGAATTATTGAATCAGGTAAACCCAAACAGAACTAATTTTAAAATTTACTTAAAATTTAGAGGACCAGAATCTAGAGAGGAAAAAGAAATAACTATTAAAGCATTAAACGAATTTAACTACGATATTCATTATTTAGATTCAACTACAATAATGGAATTAGAGTTTTTAAAAGGACAAAATTTTAAGGTATTAGGAATAGGCTCCTCTTTGCTTATTTATGCAAATCTATTAAACCACCATACCTATTCACTTTTCAAATTTGTACCTGACATATATAATGCTAGTCTATCCCAAAGCTATCAAACTATTTCTAAAAAAGTAGGTTTTGTATCATGAACATACTTTTTGTATCGAGTTTTCCAATTGAGCCAGTTACTGGAGGTGTACAAAGGGTTACATCTATTCTGGCCAATGAATTTGATAAACTAGGATTTTCCGTGAATTGTTTAGTTATGAATAATACATCAAGTCAATTTGCATTTACGATAAATCATTATTTCTTACCAGAAAGAGGCTTGACCAATTCAGCAAATAAAAACTTTTACCATCAACTTTTAGGAGAGCTTAAAATCGATGTAATTATTAATCAGGCAGGTGTAATTAAAGAAATAGTAGATTTTGTTTCAGAAAAAAGTAATTACAACTGCAAATTATTCACAGTACATCATAATTGCATTAAATGTTTGAGAGAAAATTTCAAAAACATCATTTTAGGAAGCACTTATGGGAAAATTATAAAGATTTTCGATTTTAATGTAGTTTGGGACATTTTACTAATAAATAACAAAATAAAGTATACCAAATATTTCAGTACTGCAATAAATAAATCTAATAAGCTAGTACTACTATCTGAAGAATATAAAAGTGAATTAAATACATACTTGAAAACTTGGCTAGAAGATAAAGTTGTATCAATATCAAACCCTCTTCCTTTCAGTATACAGCAAGTTGATTTGAGAAAAAAAGAAAATCGATTAGTATATGTTGGAAGGGTTGAATATGCTCAAAAACAGACACATTTATTAATACCAATTTGGCAACAAATATCAAAAAAATTTCCAGATTGGCATTTAGATATTGTTGGTGATGGAACGTATTTAGCGGAGTTGAAAAATCAATCAGAAAAAAAGAATTTAATTAATATTCACTATCACGGATATCAAGATCCTCAACCATTTTTGGAAAAAGCTAAAATATTTTTAATGACTTCTAGTTTTGAGGGGTATGGAATGGTTTTGGTTGAAGCTCAAGTATTTGGTGTTGTTCCAATTGCTTTTAATTCTTTTCCAATTTTAAAGAACATGCTTTTGAATTTTAGTGCTGGGATGGGAGTGAGGCCTTTTGATATAGATGATTACGTTGACAAGCTCTCTATTTTAATTTGCGAAGAAGAAACAAGGTTATTAATGATATATAATGGATATAAAGCTGCGGATCGGTTCATTCCTTCTACAATTGTTCAGGATTGGATAAAGTTATTTAAAGAATAATATGAATTTCATTTTTTTCATTTTTCCTGTTTTAGGTTTATTTACCGGAGTAAAAAATTTTATCAGTAATAACTCTTCAATTCCAATAGTCATATTTGGGTTTTGGTTTGGATATTCAGTTTTTTACTATTCAGGAGATATTTTACACTACAGAGATAATTTTAAATACTTAATTGATTATTCATGGACTGATTTTTTTACTATTTTAATAAACAATTATTCTCGTGAAGGGATTGATATATTTAATTCAAATAATTTATATCATGTTAAACCGGACGTATTTGCTATCACTTTGGGGTTCTTAATTTCTAGAGTAACTGATGAGCCAAGATTCTTTTTTGCGACTTTGGGGGCAATTTATTTTTTTCTTCTGTCTCGATTTTTACATGAATCAGTAATTTATACTAATGGGAAAAAGAATAAAAATTGGAAATTATTCTTTATTTTCTTGGTACTTATTGTACCCTTTTATGTAGGAATAACAGGTGTTAGATTTTGGACTGCTCTTTTTCTATTTGCATGGATGGTTTTAAAATATATAAACACAGGAAAAAATAGATTCGTACGTGTTGCAGCTCTGTCTTGTTTTGTTCATTACACTTTTATTTTTCCAATCATAGTTTTATTCGTTACGTTCTTTCTTAGAATAAATAGAGTTATATTTCAATCATTAATAGTAATTGGCGTTTTTTATGCTTTACTTTCTAATACAACGAGTTCATTTGATTATATATCTGAAACGCTTAAATTTTTTGATAATGAAGTAATCGAAGAATCAGCTTCAGGTTACTTAGATCAAGATAAGCTTTCTGAAAGAAATACAGAAATAGTTGATGCTAATTGGTATGTTCAATGGCGTGTGAATCTAATAAATGCATTCTTCCTTTTATCATATCTCTGGGATTTTTTTTATATGAGAATTAAAAATCCAATCAAATCAAAATTCTTTGAGCGTTTGTATGATTTTTTTTTCTTGATAAGTTTATTCACTTTGAACTTGGGCTCTATAGGAAGGTTTGTGTATATATTTTATTTTTTTATATTGATAAGATTAATGGAATTACATTCCAATGCAGGTTCAAATAAATTTTCTTTTTTGGCTAAAATTGCATTTCCTGTAATTGCTATCCAAGTCTTGGTGACTTTTAGGGCTGGATTTTATTATGTTGATCCATATCTTATATTCATGCCATCAATAACATTATTATTTGCTAAATCCGAAATCAGTCTATCACAATTATTAATAGGTCATTAAAATGATAAAAAACAGAGTTCTTCTAATTACTGGCGGTACCGGCTCCTTCGGAAATGCGGTTTTACAAAGATTTTTAAATACAGATCACTTTTCAGAAATCCGTATTTTTTCTCGGGATGAGAAAAAGCAAGACGACATGAGAAATCAATTGAAAAGTCCTAAACTCAAATTTTATATTGGCGATGTAAGGGATTATAATTCAGTTGAGCCAGCAACAAGAGGGGTTGATTATATTTTCCATGCAGCGGCATTGAAACAAGTGCCATCGTGCGAGTTCTTTCCCATGCAGGCGGTTAAAACAAATGTTGAGGGAACGCAAAATGTAATTCGGGCTGCAGCTTTGAATGGAGTGAAAAAGGTAATATGCTTAAGTACAGATAAAGCGGCTTATCCTATTAATGCCATGGGAATTTCAAAAGCCATGATGGAAAAAGTTGCAATTGCCGAAGCGAGAAATTTGAAAGACACTGTGGTTTGTCTAACACGATATGGCAACGTCATGGCATCTAGAGGTTCTGTTATTCCATTATTTATTAATCAGATAAAAAAGGGATTACCCTTAACAATTACTGATCCAAATATGACGCGGTTTTTAATGAGTTTGGATGATGCTGTGGATTTAGTACTCTTTGCATTTGAAAACGGGAACTCAGGAGATTTATTTGTAAATAAAGCTCCTGCTGCCACCATACGAGATCTAGCTCAAGCATTAAAAGAATTAGCAAATGTAGACAATGAAATTAAAGTAATCGGAACTCGACACGGTGAGAAATTGTACGAAACTCTCTGTACTCGTGAAGAAATGTTGAAAGCAGAAGATATGGGAGATTTTTATCGCGTTCCTGCCGATAATCGGGATTTAAATTATGCGATGTATTTCTCAGAGGGAGAACAAGACGTTGCCAAGATTGAAGATTATCATTCACATAATACGGAGCAATTAAACGTAGAAGGAGTGAAGAAACTAATCAGTGGATTAGGTGTTGTAAAGAAAGAAATTTTTGGTCAAGATATCGAAGAATTTATTGTTGCTTAATAATTGATGAAGAAGGTAGGAGTTACAGGTCAGAATGGATTTATTGGCTACTATTTAATCAATACATTAAAATTATTCCCTTCAAATTTTGAAATTATTGATTTTCAAAGAAGTTATTTTAATGATGAAAACAGCCTTGATTTATTTGTAAAAAGTTGTGATGTAATTGTGCATTTAGCAGCGTTAAATCGACACAATGATCCTGAAGCAATATATAATACCAATACTGGATTGGTAGAGGCATTGAGGGATTCGTTGATTAGAACATCTAGTAAGGCTCATCTTATGATTTCATCTTCCTCACAAGAAGAAAGAGACAATATTTATGGAAAATCGAAACGGGATGCACGCTTAATTTTGTCAAATTGGGCGAACGAATTCAATGGAAGCCTTACGGGTCTTATTATTCCTAATGTGTTCGGCCCATTCGGGCAACCATATTATAATTCTGTAGTAGCTACATTCTGTCATCAAGTTTCACATGGCGAAGAACCTAAAATTGAGGTAGATGGATTCTTAAAGCTTATTTATGTTGGTGACTTGGTAGAAGAAATTATTGAAGCAATGAATTCAAACGATAATACACATGAACTGAAAATTAATCACAGACATGAGGCGAAGGTTTCAGAAATTTTAATTTTGATAAACTATTTTCAAGATTGTTATTTTCAAAAAGGAGAAATTCCCAAATTAGAAAGCAAATTTGAACATCAATTATTTAACACATTCAGATGTTATATGGATGTAAGATCCTATTTCCCGAAAAAATTTATTAAACACGAAGATGAACGGGGTGCTTTTGTTGAAATAGCACGTCTTGGGATTTCAGGCCAAACGTCGTTTTCAACTACTCAACCAGGAGTAACTAGAGGAAATCATTTTCACACTCGTAAAATTGAACGATTTGCAGTAATAAAGGGGAAAGCAAAAATTGAGTTGAGACGAGTAGGAACAGATGAAGTACTTAGCTTTGATTTGGATGGTGAAATGCCAGCTTATGTTGATATGCCAATTTGGTACACACATAATATTAAAAATATTGGCACCGATGAGCTTTACACCATTTTTTGGATAGATGAACCCTATAACCCATTAGATTCAGATACTTATTTTGAAACCGTTTGATATGAAAAAATTAAAAGTAATGACCGTTGTCGGAACTCGACCTGAAATCATAAGACTTTCAAGAGTGATGGCGGCATTAGATGATAGTCCTGCAATTGAACATATTACCGTTCATACAGGTCAAAACTATGATTATGAACTGAATGAGGTTTTCTATGAAGACATGGGTGTTAGAAAGCCCGATTATTTTTTAAATG
>JACCDI010794566.1_pt1 | contig 15570 bp, 14 predicted proteins | sample 7442791 | NCBI WGS metagenome assembly JACCDI01 (sample SAMN15323434, study PRJNA562643) | freshwater metagenome | isolation source: river surface water | place: USA:Blue River Watershed | collected 2017-08-15 | reverse complement strand
GGCTTCCAGCTCCGGCAGCTTGCCGTACTGCAGCTCGGCCAGTTTATCGAACTGACCCTTACGTTGCAGCTCGGCCATTTGCAGGCGCAGCTTTTCGATTTCTTCACGCACCTGCGACGAGCCCTGCAGCGTCGATTTCTCGGCGCGCCAGATTTCATCGAGGTCGGCGTATTCCTTACCCCGCGTGTTGATCTCTTCCTCGATCAGGCCGAGGCGCTTCTGCGAGGCCTCATCCTTTTCCTTTTTCACCGCCTCGCGCTCGATCTTCAACTGAATCAGGCGGCGGTCAAGCTTGTCCATCACTTCGGGCTTGGAATCGATCTCGATCTTGATCTTCGACGCGGCTTCGTCGATGAGGTCGATCGCCTTGTCCGGCAGGAAGCGGTCGGTGATATAGCGGTGCGACAACTCGGCCGCGGCAACGATCGCCGGGTCGGTGATATCGACGCCGTGGTGCACCTCGTACTTCTCCTGCAGGCCGCGCAGGATGGCGATGGTCGCTTCGACGCTAGGCTCGTCGACGAGGATCTTCTGGAAGCGGCGCTCGAGCGCGGCATCCTTCTCGATGTACTTGCGATATTCGTCGAGCGTGGTCGCGCCGACGCAGTGCAATTCGCCGCGCGCCAGCGCCGGCTTCAGCATGTTGCCGGCATCCATCGCGCCTTCGGCCTTGCCGGCACCGACCATGGTGTGGATCTCGTCAATGAACAGGATGGTCTGGCCTTCGTCCTGCGCGAGCTCCTTGAGCACAGTCTTCAGGCGTTCCTCGAATTCGCCGCGATACTTCGCGCCGGCCAGCAGCGCGGCCATGTCGAGCGACAGCACGCGCTTGTTCTTCAGGCTGTCCGGCACTTCGCCGTTGACGATGCGCTGCGCGAGGCCTTCGACGATCGCGGTCTTGCCGACGCCGGGCTCGCCGATCAGCACCGGGTTGTTCTTGCTGCGACGCTGCAGCACTTGAATCGCGCGACGGATTTCGTCGTCGCGGCCGATCACGGGGTCGAGCTTGCCCATGCGCGCGCGCTCGGTCAGGTCGAGCGTGTATTTCTTCAAGGCCTCGCGCTGGCCTTCGGCCTCTTGCGAATCGACATGCTGGCCGCCGCGCACGGCCTGTATCGCGGCCTCCAGCGACTTGCGGTTCAGGCCGTTGTCGCGCGCGACGCGGCCGGCATCGGACTTGTCGTCGGACAGCGCGAGCAGCACCATCTCGCTGGCGATGAACTGGTCGCCGTGTTTCTGCGCTTCCTTGTCCGCGAGGTTCAACACCGCAGCCAGTTCGCGACCGACCTGCACCTCGCCGCCATTGCCGCTGACCTTGGGCAGGCGCTCCAGCGCCGATTTGAGCCCATTGACCAGACCACCGACATTCACGCCGGCCCGCTGCAGCAGCGAGCGGCTGCCGCCATCGTCCTGGTTCAGCAGCGCCGCCAGCAAGTGGACGGGATCGATGTACTGGTTGTCATTGCCGACCGCAAGGCTCTGGGCATCAGCCAGCGCTTCCTGCAGCTTGGTGGTGAACTTGTCGACACGCATGGAAAGACTCCGGGTTAGTCACTTGGGTTGCAGTGATTATTGGGCCCGGCGCCGGGAATTCAAGGCTTTCCCGACGAATTTACGCGGTGTTCATGCGGAAACCCAGCGCCAGCTCGCCAGGCCGGCGATGCACATTGCGATCGAGCCAAGCAGGTGGACGCCGGCGTGCAGCAAGGCCCAGCCATAGGCGCCGCGCTCCAACAGCACCACGGCCTCGGCCGAGAAAGTGGAGAAGGTCGTCAGGCCACCGAGGAAGCCGGTGATGGCCAGCAAGCGCCATGCGGGCGACAGTTCCGGCCAGTCATGGAAGAATCCGACCGCAATTCCAATCAGATAACCGCCGATAAGATTGGCTGCCAGCGTGCCCAGCGGCAGCATATCGACGCGTGCGTTGAGCCACAGCGACAGGCCCCAGCGCAGCCAGGCGCCCAGCGTGGCGCCGAGCGCGATTGCGGCGAGGCTCAGCGGGACGGGGGCGCCCATTTGGCCATCGCCTCATCGTCGGTCACGCGCGCATCGACCCAGCGCGCGCCGGCAGGCGTCTGTTCCTTTTTCCAGAACGGCGCCTTGGTCTTCAGGTAATCGATAATGAACTCGCAGGCATCAAAAGCCTCGCCGCGATGCGCCGACGTGACCGCGACCAGCACGATCTGCTCCAACGGCTTCAGCGGGCCGACGCGATGGATGACCAGCGCATCGAACAGGTCCCAGCGCGCCTTTGCCTCGGCGATGATTTCTTCGAGCGCCTTCTCGGTCATGCCGGGGTAATGCTCGAGCTCCATCTCGGCCACATGCTCGCCTTCGTTCAGGTCGCGCACGGTGCCGACGAAGGTGACGACGGCGCCCACTTTCGGCGTGCCGCTGCGCAGTTGGGCGACCTCGGCGCTTAGGTCGAAGTCTTCGGTCTGGACGCGAACAGTCATCGTGCCTGCCCTCAGCCGCCGGTCACGGGCGGGAAGAAGGCCAGCTCGCAGCCTTCGGTCAGCGCGGCGGCCGGGTCGGCCATCTGCTGGTTCAGCGCGATGCGCAGCGCCCGGCCTTCTGCCAGCGCCTCGGCCCACACGCCGCCACGCGCACGCAGGAAGTCGCGCACCTGTCCGGCGGTCTTTACGTCGGCGGGCAGGCTGACTGCTTCGCTGCCGGTGCCGACTGCTTCGCGCAAGCTGGCAAAGAATTTCAGATGGATCTGCATGTCAGTTGAGCAGTTCGGAAAACGGAATGAAGTGTACGGTATCGCCGGCCTTGATTGCCTGCCCCGGCGGATTGTCGATGATGCCATCGCCCCAGACCGTCGAGGTCATCACGCCCGAGCCCTGGTTAGCGAACAGGTCGAGACCTTGACGGTCATTGATGCGCGCGCGCAGGAATTCATTGCGGCGGTCGGGCTTGACCCAGTCGAAATCGGCGCGCATCGGATAGCGCTTCGGCGCTTGCGCCTTCGCGCCCTGCAGCGCAAGGATGAACGGACGCACGAAGATCAGGAAAGTGATGAAGCTCGACACCGGATTTCCGGGCAGGCCGATGAAGAAGGCCGGCGAAGGCTGCCCGTCGCGCCGCACTTCGCCGAATGCGAGCGGCTTGCCGGGCTTGATCGCGATCTGCCACATGTTCAGCTTGCCCTCGGCCTCGACCGCGGGCTTCACATGGTCTTCTTCGCCGACGGACACGCCGCCGGAGGTGATGATCAGGTCGTTGCCGGCAGCGGCCTTGCGGAGCGCGTCGCGGGTGGCTTCGCGCGAATCGGGCACATTGCCGAGATCAACGACTTCACAGCCAAGCTGCTGCAGCAGGCCGCGCAGCACGAAGCGGTTGGAATTGTAGATCGCGCCGGGCTTCAACGGCTCGCCGGGCATCGCGAGCTCGTCGCCGGTAAAAAATACGCCGACCTTCACGCGACGATACACGGGCAGCGAGGCCAGCCCGACAGAGGCAGCCAGCCCCAGTTCCTGCGCACGCAGGCGCGTGCCTTGCGACAGTATCGTGCTGCCGGCGACGATATCTTCGCCGCGACGGCGCACCCATTCACCGGACTTCGGCGCATGGCTGATCGTGACCGTGCCGGAGGCTTCGTCGAACGCGCACTGCTCCTGCATCACGACTGCATCGGCGCCTTCCGGAATCAGCGCGCCGGTGAAGATGCGCGCGGCAGTGCCGGGCTGCAATGGCTGGCCGACATGGCCGGCAGGAATGCGCTGCGATACCGGCAAGACCGCGCTGCCCGAGCCGCAATCGACGGCACGCACCGCGTAGCCGTCCATCTGCGTGTTGTCCATCGTCGGCACATCGAGCTGCGATCGCTGGTCGGCCGCGAGCACGCGGCCGGTCGCATCAAGGGTGGACAGTGTCTCGGTATCGGTCACGGGGTGTACCGCGCCGAGCAGGAAATCCAGCGCTTCCTGCGCGCTCAGCATGGGCTTTTTTGTCGTCATTATCGTGCTGAAATCCGGTGCCGGAATTCGGTGTTGGAAATCGTCTCGGCGGCGATTGTACCGCCGGGATCAGAGACCGGTACGCTGGGCGATGTAGCGCTTGACCGCCTCCACGTCCGGCTTCATCACGTCGAAGCGCTGAGGCAGCGACTCGATGTTCTCAAAGCCAGACGGACGCTCGGCGTCGCGGCCGAGCGCTTCGCGGATGGTCTCGTTGAACTTGGCCGGCAACGCGGTCTCGAGCACGATCATCGGGATGCCCTCTTCCCATTGCTCGCGCGCGACCTTTACGCCATCGGCAGTATGCGTGTCGATGGTCAGGCCGAAGCGGGCATCGGCGTCGCGAATCGTGGCCAGGCGATCTGCATGCGTGGACCTGCCGGACGCGAAACCGAACTTGCCAGCCTTCGAGAATTCATTGCCGTCGCTGCCCGGCTTGCCCGACAGGTCGAAGCCGCCCTCAGTATCGACCTTGCGGAACAAGGCTGCGACGCGAGCGGTATCACCACCGAGCAGGTCATACACGAAGCGCTCGAAGTTCGACGCCTTGCTGATGTCCATGCTAGGGCTGCTGGTGTGCAGGGTCTCGGCCGACTTGCGCACCCGATAGACACCGGTCTGGAAGAATTCGTGCAGCACGTCGTTCTCGTTGGTCGCCACCACCAGCTTGCTGATCGGCAGGCCCATCATGCGGGCGATGTGGCCGGCGCAGATGTTGCCGAAGTTTCCGGACGGGACCGTGAAGGACACCTTCTGATCATTGCTGCTGGTGGCTGCGAGATAGCCGCGGAAGTAATACACCACCTGGGCGACTACGCGTGCCCAGTTGATCGAATTGACGGTGCCGATCTTCTGCTGCGCCTTGAAGCCGAGGTCGTTCGACACGGCCTTCACCATGTCCTGGCAGTCGTCGAACACACCCTCGACAGCGATGTTGAAAATGTTCGGGTCCTGCAGGCTGAACATCTGCGCGGTCTGGAACGCGCTCATTTTCTTATGCGGCGACAGCATGAACACCCGGATGCCGCGCTTGCCGCGCATCGCATATTCGGCCGCGCTGCCGGTGTCACCCGAGGTCGCGCCAAAAATGTTGAGCTCAGCTCCCTGCTTTTGCAGGGTGTACTCGAACAGATTGCCCAGCAACTGCATCGCCATGTCCTTGAACGCAAGCGTCGGCCCGTTCGACAAGGCCTGCAGCAGCATCTTGCGGCCGCCGGACTGCTCCAGCACCCGCAGCGGTGTGATCTGCGACACGTCATCGCCGGCACGGCCATTCCGATACACCTCGGCCGTATAGGTTTTCGCGGTCAGCGCCTCGATGTCGGCGGCCGGTATGTCGGTCGCAAATTTCTTCAGTATTTCCGCTGCCAGAGCTGCATACGACAGCTTGCGCCAGGCGTCGAGCTCGGCGCCGGACACGGTGGGGTATGAGTGCGGCAGGTACAGGCCGCCGTCAGGAGCCAGGCCGCCTAGCAGGATTTCGGAAAAACCGGGAGCGGACGCATGTCCGCGGGTAGAGAGATATTGCATCTGAAGGAATTTCATAGGGTTGTCGGGCGCAATTATACGAGTCAGGCCATTTCCCCGAGAAAAAAGTCTGCATTTGGCTCGCCCTAGGGATGCCTTTTTCGCATTAAAAGTAGCTCTTTTGGCATGTCAATTTGCTCACGCTTCATGCCCCCCTAATCTGCGGCTGTCAATCCCACGAATTAGGTAGTTTGCAGATTTTTTGACGAATTCAATACCGAAAAATTCCTTTCGGCAATGTTTTAGTCAAACCAAACACCAGCGCGGCCGGTCCCGGGTTTTCTCCCGAGGACAAGGTTTCGCAGCTCCTGATCCATGGCGAACGACGACCACCACACCAGTGCGAAGGAGCTTCCCGATGAGCGAGATTCATACCGAAACAATCGACGTGCAAGCCGACTCCGTGTTCTGCATCGATCTCTTCAGCAACGAAGATCCGGAAGACTGCGAGACCGACGAGCAAGCAGAAGTTGACGAAGTGGCCGAGCTTGTGCCTGCAGCAGTGATGGCCCCAACCTCCATCCTCGATTCCTCACCTGAACTTCCCCCATTCCAGTTAGACCAGGAAGCGCTGTTCAGGGAACTGATCGCTCAACACCAGCGCCGTCTCTATCGTTTCGTTATCAAGTACATCGATCATCCGGATGACGCCGCCGACATCACCCAGCAAGCCTTCGTGGAAGCGGCACGAACGATTGCCAGCTTTCGCGGCGATTCCAAGCTATCTACCTGGCTGTTCGGCATCGCCATGAACATGGTTAGGAATTATCTCAGCCGGGCTCCACACCGTGTACACAAATTCGAGACAGATGAGAGCCTGCTTGGCATTGCCTCAAGTGAACTCGATCCCAGTGACAGCTTGAGCCAGCGCGAATTGCTGATTCTCGCGGAAAAGGCCTTTTGCGATCTGCCGTCGGAAATGAGCGAGGTGCTGGGACTGGTCGCAGTGGACGAAATCTCGTATCAGGATGCGGCAGACATTCTTTCGATTCCGTTGGGAACGGTGCGTAGCAGAGTCTCCCGGGCGCGTGCAGTGCTGCGGGCCCAGTTCGAGCAGGCCGGGGTGAAACTCCAGTTCTGATTGCGCGACCCGCGCCATCACACCGAGCGCAGGGTCACTGTCACTATCGTTTCATCCCTCCGGCGGCCCGAATCTTTGGCCAAGGACGACTGGGAGCCTCGCGCTCCCGTTTCATTTGAGGCCTGCGGCGGGGGCACTGGCATGGCGGCGACCGCCTGTTGCGAATCTGTCTGATCCGACTCATCGCGCCCGTCGACCACGCCGCGGCCTTTTTCTCCGCGAACTGCCTTTCGAGCTTCGTTCGTCGAAGGAGCAGAGGCGAGCCTCGATCCGCCGCCCGCCTCCCCCGCCTGACCGGGCACCGCGATCTGCTGGATCAAGCTCGACATCGCCGGGTCTGCGGCGACGGACAGCTGAACACGTATCTCCGCCATCAGTGAAGCCATCTTCTCCGACTGCCCGGCATTCTTCGCGCCGGCCTCGAAGTAGCCGTCAAGGAAATCGAGGTAGCCCAGTACTCTCTCTTTGTCATCCCCAGAAAGCTCTTGCCTGGCGCGGGAGCGAAGGGCTTCCTTCAGGGAATCGAGGCAAGACAGCGCCCGCTCGCGCGTCAGCCTGCCAGACGAGTTCCTGATGTCGTGCAACAAGACGTCCAGCACTTCCGATGGGGCACCGCCGGCGAACGGTTCCGGGCGCCGCAGCTCCGGGCGCTCGGGCTTTGGCTGCGTACGCGAAGCTCGTTCATCGATACGCAACTGGGTATCCGCTTTCGCGTCGAAAAGGCGCTCATCCTCAGGAAAAATTCCGGTGAGCCTGTCAGTCGCCTCTTTCAAGGAATTGTGAACAGCACGCCCCTGATCCACGGCGACGCGGGCGGCACGAGCCACTTTCGATTCCGAATACTCCGTGGACCGTTGTTGCAGGCGGGCTTTCAGTCTTTCCCGATCCGCGATCTGGACGGCGTTTTCCCGGCGTCTGCTTTCCTTCCGGATCTTGTCCGGCCCCTCTTCGTATTGCTCGGCAATCGCCTTGCCTGCGCCGATGCCATACGGATTAATGATCGTCATGATGTCGCTCCTCCGGTCTCGCTCCCGGTTGCGCCGATCGAGCGCCCCTCGAACTGCATCGGAAGCTTCTCGCGAGCGTAGTAATTGACCAGTTCATCCGACACGTCGACGCTACCCGCCGACTGATCTATCAGCGAAAAAAAAATCCGATCCTGATCAGGAGGACAGGCCCGGATCGCCATTTCCTCGAAGCCAATCCGGCGCAATGCCCGTATCGAGCGATGGTTATCCTTGTATGCGGAAGTCAGCATGACCGGCACGCCCTTCAGGGCGGCGTAGGCGCACGCAAGCCGACCTGCGGCTGTGGCGAGTCCTGCCCCCTGAAAATCCACGCCGGTCCAGAAGCAGAAGAAGGCGGCATGCTCGGATACGGCAAGGTTGATGAAGCCGACCAGGCCCCAGTCCCGGTGCATTACCGCAAAGTTCACCCGCCCCTTTTCCTTGTCCTGCTCGCGGATCCATGTACGCACCTCGTCGACCGTCTTCAATGCGGGCAGGCCGGTCATGACGGCGATCTGCGGATCCCGATACTGCCGGCAGTAAGCCTCTGCATGGCTGTTGTCCAAGGGCTCGAGTACCAAGGGCAAGGACGCGTGGCGCAATTCGACCAGCCATTGGCTGTCCCTCATCGCCGCCCGCTCGGATACGCGCTTTTCGATCTCGAGCGCGAGCGAACTGGACGGATCCATCGCCAACGCCTTCATGACCAGCTGCTTTCCCAGCTCGAGCTTGCCGGTGCGGATCTCGCACCACGCGAGATTGGCAAGGTCATCCGCATTCTCGCCGAGATTCTGCATGCCGCGACGCAGCACCGTCCGCGCAAAGCCCCAATGGCTGCAGTGCATCGCCACGGCGGCTATGCGCCGGTGAAGCGTGTCGTCCAAAGGAAACATCAGGTGGTTTTCCCACACCTTTTCGAGCGAGACGCGCCACGCGTCCCGGTCGAAGTCGCTGCCTTTGCTCAGTGCAAGCAGTATCTGCCTGTCCTCCGCCGCAAACACCTCCGGATCATGACGGGACATCTGCAGCAGGTTCAGGCGGGTGGCGAGACTGACGGAGGATCCGAGGTTCTTGCAAGCCTCGACCAGATGATGGCTGGATGAAAACAGCGCCGAGTCAATGCAGCGGGAAATGGCTTGCAGCCTCTCGCGGGCAGCATCCGAGCAGCTCAGCTGTAGTTGCAGGGTTTCGCCGCTGGACAAGCCCACATCGACCACGGCGCCTCCGCGCGCGCGCATCCACTCCGCAAACAACTGGAAATTGACCGGCAACTCTCCGGTCTGCCGGTAACCGCCAATCACATCGGCAAACGAAGTCAGCCGCAGCTTTCGTTCATGGGAATGTCCGTCGCCCATGGAAATGATCAGGGCCCGACCGGCGGACAAATCCAGCACCTTGCCAACCACATCGATGCCCGTCGATGGAAACACGACCGGGGAGCTGTTGAATTCCTGCAGATAGCGCTGCAGCAAGGGCTGCAGTGCATCGCCCCACTCTTCGGGCTGGGCATTCGCCCACAGATGGTCGTTCTCCTGCCTGCCGTCGCCAGACTCGAGCTCCGCAAGCCGCGCGCGAAGCAGCTTTCCGTAATGAGCTGCGTACAGTTGTTGCGGCAAGCGAGACCAGCCATCGTGTGCCAGCAACACGACCGGGTTAGCGGCACGATAAGGGGTGTCGCCATCTTGCAGCCGGGGCTGGCAGGTCGGATCGGCGAGGTTCCAGGACAAGCGCCGCCACACGGCAGAGGATTGGGATTCCGCTCCGCAGGGAACAGCCAATGCGAGCGACTCGGGCAGCACGGGCAGGTACCTGAACCGGATCGGCTCAAGACCGCCCAGGCGGCGCGAGATGGCCGCACAAAGCATCCGCCCGCTCTGGCCGCTGCCCGGGCAAAGATCGATGACATCGACATATTGCGCGACATCGATCTCGCCGGCCCTCCGGGCCTCGCGCCAATGGCGGGCGATCAGCGCGGCAAGTTGATCTGCGACTGCAGGTCCGAAGGCCCCTGGACGCAACGGGAAGACCGGCTTGCTGACCCGCTCCTCCGCCACGTTGGCAGGTACTCTTTCGGCCTCGGTATCCATACGATGAAGCTCCATGTCCTATCCCGGCTATTTGCTTTACTGCACGCTGGGTTCCTTGTCGACGCCAGCCGATATGATCTTGGGCGTAATCAGGAACAACCGTTCGCGCTTCTCGACTTTCGTGGATTTTTTCTTGAACAGGAATCCCAGCGCGGGCAAATCGCCAAGACCAGGCATCTTGTCCGTTGAACGAACATCGGATTCCGCATTGAAGCCACCGATCAACAGGCTCTCACGCTCGTTCATCACGGCCTGAGTGCCGATGGTGCTGCGCCGTATCCTCGGCAAGGCCTGGGTGCTCGTATCCTGGATTGCACCGTCCTCGATGTCGACCACCATGTGGACAGCCTGACCGTTCGCCGTCTCGATGATGTGCGGCGTGACCTTAAGCGTCGTGCCCACGGAAATCGGGACCACCGTCGCCACCCTCTCGCCGATCGATTGCACGTACAAGGTTTCCGACAGATCGATCAGTGCGCCGAGATTGTCCACCGTCAGTACGGATGGACGGGATACGACTCGCGCACTGCCTTTTCCTTCTAGCGCCCGGACGCGCGCCATCAGGAAATTGCCGGCATTCGGAATCACTGTGGTCGGGTTCACGTCGCGCCCGAAAATGATCCTGCCGGTCACGCTGTCAGGCGCGGCATCGGGCCGTCCGAAGCCGCCCGCCACATTGCCTGCGCGCGCTCCCCAGTCGATGCCGAGCTCGGTGACATTGCTTGCATTGACGTCGACGATGACCGCCTCGATTTCAATCAGCTTGGTGGGAACGTCAAGCAGTTTGATCAGCTCCTCATACGCCGCCATATGATCCGGCGTGTCCTTGATGATGATCGCATTGAGGCGCGAATCTGCCTGTATCACCGGCCGGCTCAACAAGGCCTGAGCACGCGCTCCGGATTGTTGGCCTGCCGCTTGCGCCGGGTTCGCTCCGCCTTGGGTTAAACGTCCGTCTTCCGGGGCCGCTGCCGGCAGTGTTTCGCGAATCGGCGCGGCAATGGCGGCCAGTTGCGGCAGGTTGGTCAGGTTGGTGCCGCCGCCACCTCCCTGGCCCGACACCAGGTTGCGCAAAATGGTCGCTACACCCGCCGTCGTAATCTGTTGGTCGCGGTAAGAAATCACACGATCGTTGACCTGCGCATGCTTGAGGCGAAACACCCTCATCTGCTGGCTGGGCTGGGGCAAAGGCAAAGTGGCCACGGCCCAGGCGACGAGGTCGACATAGGCCGGCGGTCCGGAGACGATAGCTGCCCCGCGGTCAGGCAGCTCGCCCCAGCCGAATTTTGGCTCGACCACGCCGAGGTCATTCAGCGCCTTGCGAAATTCCTGCAGGCTGAAACCTTTGGGCGATATGGAACGGGTCGCGTTCTCGAAATTGCGGCTGATATACAAGGTTCCGCCGTAATAGAACCATTGCAGGCCGTAAGACGCGCTGAGCTGGTTGAGAAATTCTGATGGTGTACTGGTCGTGAACTTGCCGGTGACTTTGTCCGTACGGCTAGCAGCCGCCTCGGACAAAGACAATTCCAGTCCGAACGAGCGCGCAAATGTGGCCAGTACCTGAGGCAGCTCCTGCTTGTCGGCCAAATAGGTATAACTGGCTTCCGGCCACGGCGGCGGCGCTGCGCTTGCAGGCAAATGAAGCGCCAGCACCATCAGCAGCGCCAGGAGACATCGCATTTCAGTCAGCCGAAATCGCATTTTTTCTCCTGCTCAGACAACCCGGAATATTCTTCGCCACTCCGCCAGCGAATTCACATAAGACTCAAGCGCCGCCTCGAACTCATCGATCGTCGCGTCCGAAGGCACGCGCAATTGAACGACGATCGCCAATCCATCTTCGGACAATGCGGGAATATCCGGGAAATCCCGCATCCGGACCCATGATGCGAACAGGCACTCGCGAATCATTTCATCAGCGTCGGCGACGCCTGTGGGCAGTTCAATCACACGGGATTCGAGCACCAGGTCACCATGCGGCGCCGGTCGGCAAAATACACGGTAGCGTTTGTCAAACACGAGCACCACCGCCCCGTCCACCCGTTCGGCCTGCCTGCGCATGCCTTGCCGGGACAAATAGCCCGCCAATCCATTGTGAACACGGTCAAGCATTCAAACCTCCTGCCGGGTCGTTCGCAGTAAAGCGCCGCAAGGCGATCAGGAATTCTGCAATTGGCTCGATCAGTTCCGACGGAATGTACTGGTCGACCCTCGCCATCTCAGTCAAAGAGCGGGCGAGTTCAATGTTCTGCATCACCGGGATGCCACAGGAGCGCGCCATCCTGACCATCTGATAGGCGACCTCATCCTTGCCCTTCGCAACGACAATCGGCAAAGGCGTCACCGCCTCGTCATAAAACAGCGCAACTGCGAGATGGGTGGGATTGGTGACCACGGCCGATGACTTCCTGGTCTTCATCACCATCTCGCCCATCGCAATCTCTTTCGCCACGCTCTTTCTGTGGCTCTTCATGTGCGGATCACCCTCAAGTTGCTTGTACTCCTGCTTGATCTCGTCCATCGACATCATCAGTTGCTTGCGGTGGTTGTAGCGCTGGAAAACCAGGTCTGCGAGTGCAATCGCGAAAAAGGCGATGAAGGAGTAAATCACGAGGGTCTTCAGCATCGATGCCAGCGCTATGCCCGAAGCCGCCAGGCCGTTCGCAGGCAACAGCATCAAGGTCTGCAGCGAATCCTTCAGGACCATCCAGATCAATATCGTCAGGAAGCTGACCTTGAGGATGGACTTCAGGAATTCGACGAAATTCTTCATCGAGAACATCTGCTTGAGGTTACCGACGGGGTTGAGGCGATCACCCTTCGGAATGAGCGCCTTGAATGCAAGCAGAACGCCGGTCTGTATCATTTCGCCGAAAATCGCGATCACGATGCCAAACAAAAGGAAGGGCGCCAGAATGAGCGCAGTGCGAAGAATCAGGTGATTGACTTCGATCCGCAGTGCATCACGGAACTCCATGCCGTAGAGCTGCTCCGGAAAGCGCATGATCTCGGTGAGCGATTGCACGATGCCTTCGGCATCGCCAAGCATGTAGCCGAAAAGCGCGCCGACCAGCAGCGCTTGCGTGAAGTCTTTGCTCTTGGCGACCTGCCCCTCCTCTCGAGCTTTCCTTAGCTTGTGCTCGGTGGGCTGTTCGGTCTTTTCCGAACTCATTTTCCACCTCCTGCAAAAATTGCCTCAAGCGTGCCGAGCACGCCGCCCGAGAAGTTGCCGATCTCATCCGTCACGTAGCCGAGCAGCGTTGCGGAGTAAATGGCAAATACGTACATGGCGATCGCGCTCTTGATCGGCATCGCCATGAAGAAGACCTGTAGCTGCGGGACAAACCTGCTCACGATGGCAAGTCCCACTTCGGCCAGGAACATCGCGAATATGACCGGTGCGCCGAGCAGGACCGCCAGCATCACCAGCCTGTCCAACTGGGCCAGCAACAATGTCGGCGTCTGCTCGCTGAAAGACGGAAGCATCTCGAACACGGGCCACACCACATAGCTGGCATAGACCAAGTCAAGAAGCATCAGCAAGCCGCCCGTGACCAGGAGCAGGACCAAGGCAGCTTGCGAAAACAACTCTCCCAGCGGGGAGGTGTCATGACCTGTCAACGGGTTGATCGTGGCAGCGATGCTGGCGCCTCGCTGGTTGTCCACATAGGCGCCCATGATGTCGACGGCCCAAAGCGGTATCGCCACCAGAAAGCCGATCAGGAAACCAACCATGGCTTCCTTCGCCAGGATGGAGATCATCAGGCCGCCATGCCGGATCTGGTCGAGCGAACTGCCAAGCAGCGACGGAACAATGAAAACCGCGAACGCCGCCGCGACGCCGATGCGCAGCAACCCCGGCAAGGCCTGCCGGTTGAACATGGGCAGCATCGAAAACATCGCCAGCATGCGAGGCAACGCGTAAAAGCCTGCCAGCATGACTGCCGATGGATATTCGATGAGTATCGTTTCCATATCAATGAATCAGGGTTGGAAAACCATCGAACAGGAACAGGGTGAAATTGAATATTTCTCCTCCCATCCAGCGTGCAGTCAGGTACAAGGTCAGACCGACCGCGATCAGTTTCACGCCGAAGGACAGCGTCTGCTCCTGAATCTGGGTCAACGCCTGTATCAGGCTGAACAGGATGCCGACGACTGAAGCGACCACGATCGGCGGCAAGGACAACCAGAGCACAAGCATCAAGGCCTGTATCAGGTTCGTGCTCAGGTCCTTCACTTCCATGATGAATTCCCCTATCAGTGGATATACGTGTCGACCAGGCCATGAATCAGGCGGGACCAGCCATCGACCATCACGAAAAGGAAGAGCTTCAGCGGCAGCGATATCGTGACGGGTGAAACCATCATCATGCCCATGGCCATCAGGATGTTCGATATGATCAGATCGATGACAACGAAGGGCAGGAATAGCAAGAAGCCGATCTCGAATGCTGCCGTCAGCTCGGAAACGACGAAAGCCGGCGTAACGATGAGCAGGTCGGACTCCGAAGCCTCCTTGCTCAAATCGGGCGGCCAGAGTTTCTTCCCGGTTGACAGGAAAAATTCGCGCTGCTGGGGTTTGCTGTTGGTCATCAAGAATTCCCTGACAGGCTCGCCTGACTTACGTGCAATCTGAAGCAGCACCTTGACGGACATGGTCGGATCCTTTTCATCGGCAACGAGCTCGACGATCCGGTGCCCGACGGGGGCCATCACATAGGCAGACAGCAGGATGGCCAGCGCGTAAATCGCCATGTTCGGCGGAGCCTGCTGGACGCCGAGCGCATTCCTGACCAGCGCAAGTACGATGGAGATTTTCAAAAACGAAGTCATGGTGACCAGGATGAGCGGCAGCAGGGCAAAGAGGCCCAGTGCAAAAGCCAACGCTACCGGATCAATGGTCCTCATGATGTCGTCTTCATCTCGCTCGCCAGAGACCTGTCTCAGGCCAATGGGGTGATCGACAGGAGGGATACACCAATGTATCCGTCAACATCTACCAGTTCTCCCTCGCCGATTTTTTTTCCATTTACCCGGATCGCGACTGAACGTCGAATATCGCGTCCCAGTTCGATCACATATCCGGGCGCAAGCGCCCGTATTTCGCCCAGCGTCATCACTCTTTCGCCAAGGTCGAAATTCAGGCGCACGGGAAGCTGGTCAAGCTCGCTGCCCTCGCCATCGCCGGAAGCGATGTCCGCGTTTGGTTCGTCGAAGTCATCGAAGTCGTCGGTTTCATCCATGATTTCATCCAGCCAGTCGGTTATGGTGATCGTTGAACCCGTCAATTTGCCCTTGATGCCCAGACGCCCCCCCAAGCGGATAAGCATCAGGTCCTCCTCGTTCGCGACGAGACACTCATCGAGGAGGATCACATCGTGAACGCCGAGGCGACGAATTGCGCCCAGGCCTAGCGTTGTCCATCCCACGGAGATCTGGATCGGCATGCCAAGACCGGCCCATGGCTCTATGGACGATGGCTGCACGTGCCATTCCCGCAGTATGTTGGCAAGAAACCCGAGCGCCAGATCGTCGATCCAGGCTTCGCATGCGTAGTCGATTTCTCCATCGCTGAGGCTGAGCGACAACCCGTGCCGTCCACCCGCATCGGCCACACAGCCGCTGCCACCGAGCGCTTGCTCTGCCCGTGTTTCCAACAACCTGAAGCGCTTGCGCGCCAGCGCCTCGACGGTACGCGCCAGGTCGGCGAGAGCAGCTTCGACCAGGATCGCCCTTACCTCGCCTTCGACCGGGCCCATGTGATCGACTTCGAGGGTGTCACGCATCGCCGTCTCGAGAAGCGCATTCCCAACGCGCAGGGTGAGCTCTGCTCCGCCCCAATCAATTTTCACGACCTCGGCAAATGCGAGCCTGGATGCCTCGAGGGGAGCGAACTGCAT
>JACCDI010920751.1_pt1 | contig 15571 bp, 15 predicted proteins | sample 7442791 | NCBI WGS metagenome assembly JACCDI01 (sample SAMN15323434, study PRJNA562643) | freshwater metagenome | isolation source: river surface water | place: USA:Blue River Watershed | collected 2017-08-15 | reverse complement strand
TGCCTACTGGCACCGTAAAATTCTTCAATGCCGATAAAGGCTATGGCTTTATTGCACCCGATGGTGGTGGCGATGACAGCTTCGTGCACATCTCGGCTGTTCAAGCTGCTGGCATGCACTCGCTCGATAAAGAGCAGCGCGTAAATTTCGAAATCGAAATTGGCCGCAACGGAAAAGCTTCGGCTGTAAATCTTTCAGCTGCTGATTAATCGGCGCTAAAGGTTAAAAAAAGGGCTGCCAAATGGCGGCCCTTTTTTTGTGCGCCGCGGTGCCAGTTCATTCAGCACCGCGCCGGTGATTACCGTTTCCGGACAAACTCCGCCCGCAGCACGAGGCCCTTGATCCCATCAAACCGGCAGTCAATCTCTTGCGCATCGCCGGTCAAGCGGATCGATTTGATAAGCGTTCCACGCTTCAATGTCTGGCCCGCGCCCTTGACCGTCAGATCCTTGATCAACGTGACCTGATCGCCATCCGCCAGAATATTGCCGACCGCATCGCGGACCTCAACCGCGCTGTCCTGTTCGGATTTGGCATTGGCCTCCGCCGCGCTGATCCATTCGCCAGATACCTCGTCATACACATATTCGTCGTCAGTTCCGTTCGTCATCATTCAATCCCCGTTTTAATATTGCCACGCCCTAGCGCCATTTTAGCGCGCGCGAAAGCCGGTTGCAATTTGCAACGATGTTAGTAAGATTTTCTGGATAGAGCGGAGAGTGACATGGCGCAGGCTGAAACGGTTGTAGATGTATTGATTGTTGGCGCTGGTTTATCCGGCATTGGTGCGGCGGCGCATCTGACCATGCAATGCCCCAACAAAAGCTATGCCATCGTCGAACAGCGCGCTGACATGGGCGGCACTTGGGACCTTTTCCGTTACCCCGGCATCCGGTCTGACTCGGACATGCATACCTTGGGCTACCGCTTCAAACCATGGCTGCATGAAAAAACAATCGCGGACGGCCCATCGATTCATGAATATGTCCACGAAACGGCTGATGAATATGGCATCGCGCCGCATATCCATTTTGGGCACAAGGTGGTCTCGGCAAATTGGTCCAGCCCCGATGCGCGCTGGCATGTAACGGCCAAGGCGGTCGATGGCGGTAAGGAACGGCGCTTTGCCGCGCGCTTCCTGTTCATGTGCGCCGGCTATTATGACTATGATCAGGGCTACAAGCCCGATTTCCCGGGCGAAGCCGACTTTGGCGGCCAGATCGTCCACCCGCAGCATTGGCCCGAGGGGCTGGACTATAGCGGTAAGAAGGTAACAGTTATCGGTTCCGGCGCCACCGCAGTGACGATTGTACCCGTGATGGCGCAGCAAGGCGCGCAGGTGACGATGCTTCAGCGTTCGCCGACCTATATGGTCTCGCGTCCTGCGATCGATCCTTTCTCAAAATTTGTTCGCAAAATCATGCCGGAAAAACTGGCTTATGCGCTGACGCGCTGGCGCAACATTAACATGCAGCGGTTCACATATTGGTATGCCCGCCGCAATCCAGCGAAGCTCGGTGAAAAGCTGGTCAACATGGCCCGTGAAGCGCTGCCGGCCTCAGTGGATGTCGATACGCATTTCGTGCCGAAATATGGCCCATGGGAACAGCGTCTGTGTCTGATTCCAGATAGCGACATGTTCACCGCCATAAGCGAGGGCAAGGCCGAGGTCGTGACCGACCATATCGACCATTTCACCAAGACGGGCATTCAGCTGAAGTCCGGCAAGCATATTGAATCCGATATCATCATTACTGCCACCGGTCTAAACCTTGTTACAATGGGCAAGACAGCAATCAGCGTCGACGGTGAAGCCGTCAATTTTGGTGAGCATTTCAATTATAAGGGCGTGATGTTCAACGACATTCCGAACTTCGCCAGCGTATTTGGATACATCAATGCATCATGGACGCTAAAGACGGATATCGTTGCCGATTATGTCTGCCGTCTGCTGTGGAAAATGGATGACAAAAACGCGCTTGTGGCAACGCCGCATCTTGATGATCCGGACATGCCCAAGCTGCCCTTTGTGACGGACTTTAGCTCAGGCTATTTCGCACGCAGTTTTGACAAGCTGCCTAAGAACGGGGACCGCCATCCATGGCGCGTGCTGCAAAATTACGCCGCTGAAAAGAAAATCCTGACTCAAGATCCTGTGGACGACGGCGTCATGGTCTTTTCGGCACCGCATTTCGCAACCTCCCATAACGAGAACGCCGAAACGCTGATCGCAGCGGAATAATTGCCCGGACGGGGCCCCGTTAGGGCTCCGTATTGCGAACCGTCGCAGCAACGCGGCGGGTTTCGACGGTGGCCTCTGGCGCGATGATATGCGTGCGGTTGCGAACCACCCAAATGAGTGAAGCAAGTCCGGCCAGTGCAGCAAACGCAACCGCCATCAGCGCGTAGCTGGTGTAGCGTTTCATATCCTGCGTTTGCGTGACAATTTGGGGCGCTTTGTCGGTGGTCGTGACATCCCAATATTCGATCATTGGTTTGTTGCGGTACCGGACCACGCGCACTTCGGACGTAACCCACATTTTCCCATCCTGTGCAGCGAACGTCAGATAGGCGCCGGACCCTTGACGCTGTTGAATGGCCGGAGCCAGTCGTGGCGCATCCTTCAAAATCCGCGACATTTCAGCAAACTGCACGCGGCTATCGTCGATGAAACCTGGGGCGACATATTTTTCGGCCGCCTTTTGGTCTCCGCGCCGGACAGCCTCATAAAAAGGCTTAACGACCGCCGTTATTTCCTCAGGCAGCGGCGGACGTGCGTTGGTTGGGCGGTTGCATGCCGATAAGCCCAATGCTGCGATCGACATAGCGAACAAAAGAAAAATACGTGACATTTCTGAATTATCTCCCGTTCTTGGCCTATTGCCGCTATCGCATCCTTCATGCGTTATGACGATCTGATCCAACCTGACAACGGCCAACCGGCCACGCCAATCCACATAGTCGACAAAAATGGCTTTGTGCCATGGCTTGCCGCGCAACCCGACCCTGTCCGCACCGCTGTAAAAGCACAGAAGTTTGAAGGTAGCGTAAACGATACCGCGATACTTCCTGGCGACAAGCCGGGGGAATGGGCTGTCGTTGCCGGTGTGGCGGATGCCGCCGCGCTTGGCGTTTGGAACCTGGCCAAGCTATCTGACATTCTGCCCGAGGGAAGCTATCGCTTGTTGGATGCTGACGCTGGTGAAGCGATGCTTGGATGGGTGCTGGGTCAGTATCGCTACCATGAATATCTGAGCGAACCGAAAGTAACCGGCGCGCGCGTACTGCTCGTGCGTGAACCCGGCAAGATCCACAATGTTGTGCTTCAGGCGCGCGCCACAGCGCTGGTTCGGGATCTGGTGAACCGCCCGGCGGGTGACCTTGGTCCCGACGCGCTTGAGGCTGAGGCTAATCGCATCGCCAAAGCGCATAAGGCAGATGTGACAGTGACAGCAGGCGAAGCGTTGGAGGCTGGCTTCCCGCTCATTCACGCAGTCGGCAAAGCAGCGGCGCGCGAACATGCCCCGCGGTTGATTGAGTTGGAATGGGGCGACCCGCGCCACCCGCGCATCGCGATTGTGGGCAAAGGCATAACGTTCGACAGCGGTGGTCTTGACATGAAACCAGCGAGCGGCATGCGGCTGATGAAAAAGGATATGGGCGGCGCTGCCCATGCACTTGCGCTGGCGCAGCTTATCATGGCTGCACATTTGCCCGTGCGCTTGCATATGCTCGTGGCCGCCGCTGAAAACAGCATATCGGGCAATGCGATGCGGCCGGGCGACATCGTTAAAAGCCGCAAGGGCATTACGGTTGAAATCGACAACACCGATGCGGAAGGCCGCCTTGTGCTTGCCGACGCGTTGACCAAAGCGGTCGAGGATGCGCCCGAACTAATCATCGATTTCGCTACGCTGACCGGCGCGGCGCGCGTTGCCTTGGGGCCTGATTTGCCGGCAATGTTCAGCAATGACGATGACGCCGCAGACGCATTAGTTGCAGCATCAAAGGCGCAGGCTGACCCGCTATGGCGCATGCCATTATGGGCACCGTATATGGAATTGTTGGATAGCGATATCGCGGACATGACAAACAGCGGCGGGGCTTTTGCAGGCGCCGTGACAGCAGCGTTGTTTATGCAGAAATTCGTTCCTGATGATGTGCCTTGGGTGCATCTCGATACTTTTGCATGGCGACCGACGAATAAGCCCGGTAGGCCAAAGGGTGGCGAAGCCCTTGGATTGCGCGCCGTCTTCGGCTATCTGGCGGACAAATATCCGGCACGTTAAGGTGCCATGACATGTTACATTTTCGGGGGCGTAAGTAGTTGGCAGACGGACAGATGGGGGCGGGGAAGCGGCCCATATATACATTAAGTGGGCACAGCCTTGTCGGAGATAGGCGCACAACGCCCATTCGCGGGGATCTTGCCGACATCAGTCTGGCGGGAAAACTGTTCGCGCCGCATTATGCTGTACCGATGCTGCGCACCGGCATTGCGCCGGTGACCGAAATTCATGCCGAGGCGCACGCCACATCCATGCCCGTTAGCGCGTTAATGCATGGTGAAGAGTTCGCCGTGCTTGATGTCGCGGGCGAATGGGCGTGGGGATATTGCCTGCACGACAATTATCTGGGTTATGTGCGCTTTGCCGAGCTTGGTGATGATTTTGACGCCACGCATATCGTCAGCGCACCCGCGACATTATTGGTTTCCGCACCATCGACAAAGGCGCCTGTGCTGGCGCGCTACCCCATGGGTGCGCAATTGCTTTGCGGCAGCCCAAGCGAATGCGGCGACTATCTGGCCTGCGAAAACGGTTTTGTGCCATTGGCCCATTTGTCCGAAATAGGACGCGTTGCTGCATCACCGGCGGATTTGGCAGAACAGTTGATTGGCACGCCGTACAGCTGGGGTGGCCGCAGCGGAAACGCGATCGACTGTTCCGGCCTTGTGCAATTGGTGTTCGGACTGAAGGGGCATATGCCCCCACGCGATGCCGATATGCAGCAGGCAGAATTTGGCGAAGAATTGGCCGAGGGCGATGCGTTGCAGCGTGGCGATCTGGTCTTCTTCCCCGGCCATGTTGGTATCATGGCCGATGCTGAAAACATCATCCACGCCAATGGCACCGCGATGGCGGTGAGCATTGAACCGCTGGCAGATGCGGCAGCACGCTTTGCCGAGTATGATGCGGCGATTGTTGCGCGCAAGCGGGTGGCGTTGTGACTGGCCAATGCCTTGCAACTGCTGCTCAGGGCTACGGTGAGTTAAAATGACCAAATCCATCTTCATCGACGGCGCATCGGGCACAACCGGCCTTGAAATCGCGGACCGGCTCGCTGCGCGCGCGGAATTCACGCTCATCACGCTCGACGATGACAAACGCAAGGACCCCGCTGCAAAACGCGAGGCATTGAACGATGCTGACTTCGTCATCCTGTGCTTGCCCGATGATGCGGCGAAAGAGGCGGTGGCAATGACCACCTCAGGCCATACACGCATCATCGATGCATCGACTGCGCATCGTGTGAACCCGCAATGGGCCTATGGCTTTCCTGAATATCGCACCGGACAGCATGAACGCATTGCCAATGCGCGGCTCGTCAGCAACCCCGGTTGCTACCCCACCGGCTTTTTGGGGTTGATTGCACCCTTGGTCGCGGCCGGATTAATCCCCGCAGACTGGCCCTACAGCGTCAATGCGGTGTCGGGCTATTCGGGCGGCGGGAAGGCATTGATTGAACGGTTCGAAGGCGGCGATGGCGCAGACATCGGCTTTCGCGCTTATGGCCTTGATCTGAACCACAAGCATGTCGCCGAAATGCAGCAACATGCAGGGCTCGGCCTCGCGCCGATATTCTCTCCCGCCGTGGTGCGCGCGTTCCGTGGCATGGTGGTCGAAATACCGTTGCCCATCTCGGTCATGCCCGGCAGCGATGATCCAGACGAAATGCGCGCGGCCTTGTCGCTGCATTACGCCAAATCCCCCGTCGTGACAGTGCACGAAGACGCGCCGCCAGCGGAACTGCTAATCCGCGCCGACCAAGCGCCATCCGACAGGCTTGATCTCTATGTCCTCGGTTCACCCGACGGCGCGCAAGTCCGGTTGCTGGCATTGCTCGACAATCTCGGCAAAGGCGCAAGCGGCGCAGCTGTTCAGAACCTGAACATCATGGCCGGACTGGATGAGACGATCGGGTTGCGGTTGTAAGCGCGATATAGATCTAACGCAGCGTCACCCTGAACTTGTTTCAGGGTCTTAATTTCTATTTGGTGCAAAAAGTAAGATGCTGAAACGCGTTCAGCATGACGTGGTAGAGACCTCAATAAGGCGGCTGATGCCATCCCTTCGGGCTGCTCGTAAATATCTCGCAGCCGTCTTCGGTGATGCCGATGCTGTGTTCGAACTGCGCGCTCAATGAACGGTCGCGCGTAACTGCCGTCCAGCCATCGTCGAGGACTTTGCCGGCTGCCTTGCCGATGTTGATCATTGGCTCGATGGTGAAGATCATGCCGGGACGCAGCTCTGGACCAGTGCCGGGGCGGCCGACATGGACGATTTCGGGGGCATCGTGGAATAATTGGCCAAGGCCATGTCCGCAGAAATCGCGGACGACGCCATAGCGGTGCTTTTCGGCGTGGGTCTGGATCGCGTGGCCAATGTCGCCGACGCGGTTGCCGGGCTTGGCGGCTTCGATACCGAGCATCAGGCATTCATAGGTCACATCGACCAAGCGTTTTGCCTTTACCGGCACGTCGCCGACGAGGAACATGCGGCTGGTATCGCCATGCCAGCCATTTAATTGCGGCGTGACGTCGATGTTGACGATGTCACCGTCCTTTAGCTTCTTGTCCGATGGAATGCCGTGGCAAATGACATGGTTGATCGAAATGCAGCAGCTGTGCGTGTACCCGCGATAGCCTAAGGTCGCTGGTACCGCGCCGCCGCGTATCGTCATCTCGCGGACGATGTCGTCCAGTTCCTCAGTGCTGACACCCGGCACGACATGCGGCACCAATGCATCGAGGATTTCGGCGGCCAAGCGACCTGCCTTGCGCATGCCTTCAAAGCCCTCAGGCCCGTGTAATTTGATGACCCCATCGCGGGCCTGCATCGCCTCTTCGGGCGTAACGCGTACATATTGTTCCATGCGGGCGATATAAGGCAATAATCCGCACTTTGCGAGGGGGTGAATTATGCTATCGCGTGCGTATGACAGATTCCCGCATATATACCGCAGCGCTTGTAATCATCGGCGACGAGATCCTCTCCGGTCGAACACAGGACAAAAACGTCGCGCAGATTGCGCTTTGGCTCAATATTCAAGGCATTCGCTTGCGCGAAGTGCGGGTGGTGGCCGATGACATGGATGCCATTATTGAGGCGGTGAATGTTTTGCGTGCGCGCAACGACTATCTGTTCACCACCGGCGGCATTGGCCCGACGCATGATGACATTACCGTTGACGCGATCGCAGCTGCGCTCGGCGTCGATGTTGTCATTCATCCAGAGGCGAGCGCCGTCCTGCACGCTTATTATGAAACGCGTGGCGGCATTAACCCGGGCCGCCTGCGCATGGCGCGTGTGCCCGATGGCGCGGATCTTATCCCCAACAAGATGTCGGGTGCGCCCGGCATTCGCCATGGCAATATCTTCATCATGGCTGGCGTGCCGCATATCACGGCCGGCATGCTGGATGCCCTGACCGGAACATTGGAGGGTGGTGCACCCTTGCTGTCTCAACAAATCGGTTGCTGGGTGGCCGAAAGCGAAGTCGCCAAACTGCTGGGTGACACCGAAAAGCATCATGAAGGTTGCCAGATCGGCAGCTACCCGTTTTTCCGCGAAGGCAAGGTCGGGGCGAATTTCGTTGTCCGGACAACAGATGCCCATAAACTCGCCGAATGCATCGAGGCGCTGAAATTTGGTTTGCGTGGTTTAGGCTATGATTCCGTCGATGGTGGCATTTAGTCACCATGCAGGGAAAAATATTTCGTCATCCCGAACTGGTTTCGGGATAACAAACAACGGTGGCATGTCATCCTGAAACAAGTTCAGGATGACGAGACCGTGATGGACACGAAGTAGCCGCTTTTTTTCGGACGTTCATGTGCAGTCAAGCCTTCGTTCCGTTATGAGGATTGTAATGCGCAAATTTACTCAATCGCTCGCTTTCGCAGCCTTGTTGCTGTCGACCTCTGCTTACGCACAAAATGTTGCGCCTGCCGCAACGGTCGCCGCAAAGGCAGCCCCGGTTCCGTGGCTGTACGAAGGCAGCGACGTACCGGTCGACGATAGTTGGACCTTTGGTGTGCTGCCCAATGGGCTGCGCTACGCGGTAAAGAAAAATGATGTGCCTGCGGGGCAAGTGTCGATCCGCGTGCGGATCGATGCAGGCGCGCTGCATGAAAATAATGATGAGCAAGGCTTCGCCCATCTGATCGAGCATCTGTCCTTCCGTGGATCAACCTTTGTGCCCGATGGTGAGGCCAAGCGCATTTGGCAAAGGTTCGGCGTCACCTTTGGCAGCGACAGCAATGCGCAAACAACCCCGACGCAGACGGTCTATAAGCTTGATCTGCCCAATGCGACGCCCGAAAAGCTGGACGAGTCGGTCAAAATCATTTCGGGTATGATCCGCAATCCGCGCATCTCGCCCAGTGCCTTGAATGCCGAACGTGCCATCGTGCTTGCGGAGCTGCGCGAAAATAATGGCGCGCAAATGGTCTATAGCGATGCCCTGCGTCAGCACGCGTTTCAGGGGCAGCGGCTGGCAAACCGGTCGACGATTGGCACGCCTGAAACATTGCAGGCGGCAGACGCCTTGCGGTTGAGCGCTTTTCATGACCGCTGGTATCGGCCCGAAAATGCTGTCGTCGTGATGGCCGGCGATATGGAGCCCACGCAGCTCGCCAATTTGGTGCAGAAATATTTCAACGACTGGAAAGGGAGAGGACCGCGTGCGCCGGAGCCTGCCTTTGGCGACCCAACGCCCCAAGGCACGCCAGCCCGGGTTTTGATTGAGCCAACATTGCCTACCATTGTCAGCATTGCGTACCTGCGTCCTTGGCGGAAGGTCGACGATACGATTGCGTATAATGAGCAGCTGTTGATCGACGCCCTTGCGCTTCAGATCATCAATCGCAGGCTAGAGGTGCAGGCGCGCAGTGGCGGCAATTATCTGTTCGCGGAAATCGCGCAGGAAGATATTTCGCGCACAGCAGACGCGACTTTGGTGTCTATCACTCCCGTTGGCGACAAATGGGAAGCGGCAACGCGCGACGTGCGCGCCGTCATTGCCGACGCCATTGCCACGCCACCATCGGTTGCGGATATTGAGCGTGAGAAAGCGCTTTTCGGAAATGCGTTGCGCACAATGCTCGACAGCTATCCGTTTGAAGCCGCCGCGAAGCAAGCGGACGATATCGTCAATGCCGTGGATATTCGGGAAACGGTCGCCGCGCCCAAAACGGTTGTTCAGGTCTATGAAGGCATGAAGGACAAGTTCACGCCGCAGCGGCTGCTGGCGTCGACACAGACGCTTTTCATGGCGGACGCGACACGGTTGATGCTGTCTTCACCCGCGCCGATCGCGGACGCAGACAATCGTGCGCTGGCTGCATTGAACGCCGTCGTATCGGCGAATACGACTGCGCGTTTATCCGAAAACACCCTTGGCTTTGCAGCGTTGCCCAAGCTGGGCGCACCCGGCAAGTTGGTGAGCGAGGAAACAATCTCACGGCTGCAGATGACCCAGCTTGAACTGTCGAATGGCGTGCGCGCATTGCTGTATCCCAACAAGGCGGAAAGCGGCCAGATTCGCGTGCTCGTCCGCTTTGGTCGCGGCTACCAAGCCGTTACACCTGACAAAGGCAGCTTGCTGTGGGCAGGGCCGATCGTCTTGCCGGAAAATGGCATTGGCAAATTCAAGCGCACGGAAATTGATCAGATGGTCAATGGGCGGCGGATTGAACTCAACTTCTCCATTGATGATGATGCGTTTCAGTTTGGCGCAAATACGCGGCCTGATGACCTTGCGGATCAGCTGACCTTGATTGCGACAAAGATCGGGCATCCCGGCTGGGACGCTGCACCGGTTGAACGCGCAAAGGCACTCGCGACGTCGGGTTATGCAAGTTTCGAAATGTCGGCGACCTCCGTGTTGCAGCGTGATCTGGAATATCTGCTGCGCAACAATGATCCACGTTGGAAAGCCGCGGCACCGGCGGACGTTGCGAAAGTCGATGCCGCAAAGTTCGAAGCATATTGGAAGCCATTGCTGGCGCAGGGACCCGTTGAGGTTCTGCTCTTTGGAGATTTCGACAAGGCAGCGGCTGTTGCTGCGTTGGAAAAAAGCTTTGGTGCTCTGTCGCCGCGCTTGCCTATGCCCGTAGCGGCAGCGGCGCGCGATGTCCGTTTCCCAGCGCCGACCCCGACCCCCATAAGGCTGACGCATCGCGGTGCGCCTGATCAGGCCGCAGCGGTGATGGCGTGGCCCACGGGCGGGGGAATTGCTCGCGTCAGCGAAGGACGGCAGCTGGAAACTTTAGCCGCGATTTTCCGTGACCGCCTGTTTGAGAAATTCCGTGCCGAGCAGGCAGCGAGCTACAGTCCCGACATGGCGGCCAATTGGCCAGTAAATTTCAACAGCGGTGGATATTTGATGGCCTATACGCAGGTCAAACCAACCGACGTGGACCGCTTTTTTGCATTCGCGGATTCGGTTGCTGCGGATTTGATCGCCCATCCGGTAAGCGCCGACGAGCTGCAGCGTGCGGTTGAGCCGACAAAGCAAGCCATTGAGCGCGCTGCGTCAGGAAACACATTTTGGCTCAACCAGCTCAAGGGGTCGACATATGAGCCCGAACGGTTTGTCGCATTGGGCAAGCTTTACAGTGACTATAACAGCGTGACACCCGAGATACTACAAGCGCTGGCCAAGCGCTATTTCGTTAAGGACAAGGCGTGGAAGCTAATTGTCGCGCCTCAATCTGCGAATGCAGACGCTGCAAGCTCACGCTGACGCTCCTTTTGCTCTTACAATCCGCTTAGGCAGAAAGCGTCAAAGGACATATTTGGATAGGTCCGTATCTTTGGCGATGCCCGATAGCTGCTTGCGCACATAGTCCGCGTCGATCACGATTACGTCACCCTTGCGGTCTTCGGCATCGAAGCTGATATCTTCGAGTAGCTTCTCCATGACCGTTTGCAGCCGCCGTGCACCGATATTCTCAACGGTTGAATTCACGTCCACCGCAATGCGCGCGATGGCATCAATCGCTTCGTCGCTAAATTCCAGCGTGACCTCTTCAGTCGCTAACAAAGCAGTATATTGCTGCGGCAAATTGGCGCGGGTTTCCGAAAGGATACGGACAAAATCGGCATGCTCCAAGGCGCGCAATTCAACGCGGATGGGCAGGCGACCCTGCAATTCAGGCAGCATGTCGCTCGGCTTTGAAATGTGGAATGCGCCTGATGCGATAAACAGCACATGGTCGGTTTTCATGGGGCCATATTTGGTCGCCACTGTGGTGCCTTCGATTAGCGGCAGCAGATCGCGCTGGACGCCTTCACGGCTTACGGATCCACCGCGTACGTCCGACACAGCAATTTTGTCGATTTCGTCGAGGAACACGATGCCATTCGCTTCCGCATCGGCCAAAGCCGCGCGGTTGACGTCGTCTTGGTCCAGGCGCTTTTCGGACTCTTCCTCAACGAGCTTGGTCCAAGCATCGGGGACCTTCATTTTGCGGCGTTTCAGATTGTCTTTGCCAAAGGCTTTGCCCATCATCTCGCCAAGGTTGATCATGCCGACATTGCCGCCCAATCCGGGAATTTCCATCGGCGTGGTCGGGTTGTCCGATACCTCAATCTCGATTTCGACATCATCCATGTGCCGATCACGAATGCGCTGGCGAAAGGCTTCGCGCGTGGCTTCGCTCGCGGTATCACCCGCCAATGGCTTCAGAATCCGTTCCATCGCTGCGGCTTCGGCGGCTTCGCGCACATGTTCGCGGCGTCGTTCTTTCTCAAGCCGGACAGCCTCTTCAGCCAAGTCACGGGCGATCTGTTCAACATCCCGACCGACATAGCCAACTTCCGTGAACTTGGTCGCTTCGACTTTGATAAACGGCGCATCCGCAAGCTTGGCGAGGCGGCGCGATATCTCGGTCTTGCCGCACCCCGTGGGGCCAATCATCAGTATGTTTTTGGGCGTCACTTCATCGCGCAAATCCGCGCCGAGACGCTGGCGACGCCAGCGATTGCGCAGCGCCACGGCGACCGCACGTTTCGCGTCGGCCTGACCAATAATATGTTCGTCGAGAGCTGCCACAATGGCTTTGGGTGTCAGAGCGTTTTTCATTACTGCCTAAATGGGAAGTTGCTGGTGCCGTTCAAGTCACGGGCGGGTTATGCAGCGCTGTCCAACGTCTCAACGGTCAGTTGATCGTTGGTGTACACGCAGATTTCCGCGGCGATTTTCATGGCATGACGCGCCATTTTATCGGCATCTGCCTCATAATCCGCGAGCGCCCGTGCCGCTGACAAGGCGTAATTTCCACCAGACCCAATCGCCGCGATGCCATCATTGGGTTCAAGCACATCGCCATTGCCCGTGAGGATCAATGTCACGTCTTTGTCCGCGACAATCATCATGGCTTCCAAATTGCGCAGATATTTATCAGTGCGCCAATCTTTGGCCAATTCCACCGCAGCGCGCATCAATTGGCCGCGATGCTGCTCCAACTTGCGCTCAAGCCGCTCGAACAGCGTAAATGCATCGGCAGTAGCGCCAGCAAAGCCACCAATGACAGAGCCATCATGCAGTTGACGGACTTTCTTGGCATTGGGCTTCATGACCGTTTGGCCCATGGAGACTTGGCCATCACCAGCGATGACGACTTTGCCGTTTTTGCGCACAGACAATATGGTGGTGCCGTACCAAGTGGACGGATTTCCGTGAGAATGATTTTCCATATTTTGGATATGGGTCGATTGACGCCAAAGCGCAAGAGAGGCCTTATGCGCTTTGAATATCGGTCAGGCGGCGTTCCCATGTGAGCGCGTGTTGAACGATTTGGTCGAGATTGTCGTAACGCGGTTCCCAACCAAAGCGATCCTTGATCGCTTTGTTATCCGAAATCAGCGAGTCAGGATCTCCAGCGCGCCGACCTTCCATTTTGCGGTGCAATTTTTTGTTGGTCACGCGGTCGACGGCATCGAGAACCTGCATCACCGAATAGCCATGGCCGTATCCACAATTGAGCGTGTGGCTTCGTTCGGGGTCGGCGATAAGCGCTTCAAGCGCTATAACGTGGGCCGCGGCAAGGTCGCTGACATGGATATAGTCGCGCACGCCGGTCCCGTCTTCGGTCGCATAGTTCGTGCCGAAAACGCTTACGCTTGCCCGCTTGCCGAGGGCAGCTTCAACCGCGATTTTTAGTAAATGCGTTGCGCCAACGGTTGACTGACCGGTGCGCGCAAGCGGATCGGCACCGGCGACGTTAAAGTAACGCAACGCGCAATAGTTGAAATCATGTGCTGCTGCGACATCACGCAGCATCATTTCAGTCATCAATTTCGACGTTCCATACGGATTGATGGGTTGGGTCGCCATATCTTCGCGCACCGGGCTGGTTTCGGGGATACCATATGTCGCCGCGGTCGACGAAAAAATCATGTGTTTCACGCCGGATGAAATGGCCGTCTCAATCAAACTGCGGCTTTTTGCCGTGTTGTTGTTGTAATATTTTAGCGGGTTCTCAACAGATTCGGGCACAACAACCGATCCCGCAAAGTGCATAATTGCGTCGATATGTTCATCGCGAATGATGCTTTCGACCAAAACTGAATCGCTGATGTCACCATAATAGAATCCCGCCTCTTCAGCCACGGCCCAACGAAAGCCAGTCACAAGATTATCGATAACAACCGGGTGGTGCCCGGCCTCAATCAAGGCGAGCACGGCGTGGCTGCCAATATATCCAGCACCGCCGGTTACCAAGACGTTGAGCATTTGTACCATGGTCGCATTTCCCGTTGTTTCTATTGCCGACACGCGCGGAGCTCATGTCGTTTTCGAATGTGTCTCTATTTTCCGGACTGTTGCATTTTCCATACAATACTGCGAACCATTTTGGATGGCCATGTTTCTTCAAAATCATGCTGCGGTTGGGTGCGGTAACGGCGGTATGCCTTGCGCGTAGCGGTGCACCAGATGACGAGCGGGGTTTTGCCAGCGGCGAACGTTTCGACGATGATCGGGGCGATCGAAGCGGCTGCGCAGGGCGGGGCCGTCATGTACTTTGCGCCCGAAATGTCGATTATGGTGAATCGTAAGCGCGATGAAGCGCGTTTGCACATATGTGAAGAGGCGCAGACCAAATCGATCGAACACATCGCTGAAGTTGCATCTCGCCATAACATATGGGTGCACTTGGGCTCCATTCCGGTGGTGCATGGTGCCGGGCCACAACTCGCAAACCGCAGCATCGTCATCTCGGCCAATGGCGAAATTATCGCGCGCTATGACAAAATTCATTTGTTTGATGTGGATTTGAAAACGGGCGAAAGTTGGCGCGAGTCTTCGGCTTATGTCGGTGGGGAAAATCCCGTAATCGTGGACACGCCATTGGGACGAATGGGGTTGGCGGTTTGCTACGATATGCGTTTTCCAGACTTATTCAGCGCTTACGCAAAAGCGGGCGTTGATATCATCACGCTGCCATCGGCGTTTACAGCGCCCACAGGCGCGGCACACTGGCACGCGTTGCTGCGGGCACGGGCGATTGAAAGCGAATGTTTCGTGATCGCAGCGGCGCAATGTGGGGCACATGAAGATGGACGTGAGACGTACGGCCATTCACTTGTGGTCGATCCTTGGGGAGAGGTCGTCCTTGATATGGGAACCACGCCGGGACTCGCTTTTGTTGATTTGGATCTCGATAAAATCACGGAAGTTCGGCAGCAAATTCCCGTGCATCAAAACCGCCGCGCAATCGCTGAGCCTAGATTTTGTGAATAGAACGACCGCGAGCCTTTCGAAATGAGCATCTTTACCCTGATGCATTGGCAAGACCATTTTTGGACAGGATTGTCGGCGGCGTCGGCATTGCTGGTGTTGATTAGCAGTGTTGCGGATCGGCGGCGCCATAAACGCACTAAACTTGACCAAGTCGGTATAATGCCATGGACCGGCATTACAGTATTTTCCGTGCTGATGACTGTATTAGCCGCCGCCTTGGCGATTAAAGGGCTTTAGGGTCAGGACCACTTAAATGCACCATCGCGGCGTCAAAATGGCGAAGATATCGAAGTAAAATGTCCGCCGCAGGCAGTTATTCTGCCTGCAAGGGCATTTTGCTTTGAGATCAAAGCCATTTTGGCGTCCTTCGGATTTGACCCATATTGTCCATTGCCACGTTGGCAAGCTTGGACTTAGAACCACTAAGTCCGGCGCTTGCCGCCTTGCACTGAACAATATGGCCTCAAACCGCGAAGGCGCATTTAATTGGTCCTGACCCTAGCCGAGGCACGCCTCAAGGAATGGCTGGTCAAATCCGAAC
>JACCDI011194483.1_pt1 | contig 15582 bp, 13 predicted proteins | sample 7442791 | NCBI WGS metagenome assembly JACCDI01 (sample SAMN15323434, study PRJNA562643) | freshwater metagenome | isolation source: river surface water | place: USA:Blue River Watershed | collected 2017-08-15 | reverse complement strand
ATTACATTCGCGAAGTTCGTCACACGCTTTGCGTGCTCAAGGATATCACAGCCGAAGATGGATTTACACTCGGTGAGTATCGCGCCTACATTGGTTGCCAACTCGATGAGGATCACACTATCGACACCACAGAATATTCTGCAGATATTGCCGATTGTGCACAAATCGATCCGCAAACTCAATCTGAATCAGTACAATCCTGCTATGAGGAGAATACAACCTTATAATTATTGATGAACATAGATATGTGAGTTGTTTTCGATAGTGTGGATAGAAGTTACAAGAGATTTTAAAAGGGGTTATTATGAAACAAAGAATTTTGACATGGATCGGTATGATGACACTAATGTCTTTGCTGGTGTTACCATTGGCACATGCTAAACTAGAATACGTGCAAGGTAATTCGCCACGCATGATGCAAGGAGCGCGCCCAAATGGAATGGGTGGTGCGTTCATAGCAGTCAAGGGATCTGATTCCAATGCCATGTTTTACAATCCCGCCTCGATTAATGATTATGGTGTTGTGCCAAAATTTCAGTTTTTGCTTCCAACAGCTGAAATTTCCTCTGGTGCAATTGACTATGCCATTAATCAAGTTCCAGATTTTGCTGATGAAGTTGATGCAGAAAGTACAGATTCTGGCAAGGTTGATGCGTTTGATCGTTTTGTAACAGCGAATTCGGGACGTTATTTCGGCGCTGGCGTGAATGGAAGTGCCGTTGCTGTGATGAGTAAATACATCACTGCGTCACTTTTTTATAATGGAGAAGGTGTTGTTGGATTAACAAATCCTATGTCTTCTACCCTTGATATTGAAACTGTCACTCAAGGGGGTGTCATGCTTGGGTCATCATACTCATTTTTTGATGATCAAGTTCAATTGGGTGCAGGCGTAAAATTTGCTGAACGTCATGTTATCGATGAAAAAATCACCTCGCGTGAAATTGTTAACAATGCTGACTTTGGTGATATCCTTGATTTGGATAACCATGGTTTTGGTGTGGGAGTTGATTTGGGTGCCAAATACACACCTGAGTTTGAAATGACGGCAATCAAAATGTTAAAACCATCTTTTGCTTTTACTGTGCAAGAGCTTGGTCACACGCGATTCTCCAATGGAGTTGAAAAGCAACGCCAAGCCATTTCTGTTGGTACGGCGTTGAGTCCCAAGGTGGGACCCTTTGAAACACTGTGGGCGTTGGACGTGCGTGACATCAATCACGAAACTGATTTGATGCGTAAAGTACACATTGGTACAGAATGGCGCTTGCCTGTTGGCTTTGCAAGTGTTGCTGCGCGCTTGGGGATGTATCAAAAATATTTATCAGCAGGCGTTGGTGCTGATATTAAAATTTTCAAGATTGATTTTGCGACTTATGCTAAAGCTTTATCTCCTAATAGTACAAATGAAGCGCTTCGCATGTACATGGTACAGTTGGGAGCCGGTTTCTAAGAATGCTATAAAAACCGTGGGGGCGATTTTAGAGTCCCTTTCAATGGATATAAAATTAGTAAAAGCTCGGTAAGATTCTTATCGAGCTTTTTTTATGGCATTGAAATTATTAGATAATTATAAAATCTTGTCTCATGTCAAATCGGACTTTTTTTGACTTATTTTGACGTTGAATTTATAATAAGAGGTGTGGTATAAAACAAAGGATTTTATCAAGCTAAGAAACAGACCTTTTGCGCATAAAATAATAAAAGTGCAAATGGGAAAGGATTGAGGTGAGCCGATGTTTAAAATGAATAAAAAACTTGAATATGCTCTGATTTCACTTAAGCATATGGGACAAAAAAATAATACAGAGCTCACAACAGCAAAAGAAATCTCACAAATTTATAAAACACCTTTTGATGTGACGGCACGTGTTCTTCAAATTATGGCCGGAAAAGGAATTTTAAAATCAGAACAAGGTGTGCATGGTGGATATTTACTAAAACGAAATTTTGACACAGTATCGTTTTTAGAACTCGCTGAAGCTATTTTAGGCAAATTGAATATGGTTGATTGCTTGTACGATGAAGATGATTGCAAATGCCAAATGCATGATTCATGCAATATCACAACACCTTTGTCACGATTGAATGAAAAAACAAAAGATTTTTATCGCAGTTTAATGCTTCAGGAATTGATTGGATCCGATGTCACAAATGTACAGGATTCATCCATTCAGTATTTGGCGGTGTAGCATGGATTTACTAAATGAAAAATTAAGCCAAGACTATAAATATGGCTTTTATACAAATATCGAAGCCGATCAAGCTCCAAAAGGGCTGAATGAAGATATTATTCGGTTTATTTCTGCTAAAAAAAATGAACCTGAATGGATGCTTGCTTTTCGGCTTAAATCGTATCGACATTTTTTGACACTCACAGAACCGACATGGGCCGATGTCAAATACCCGAAGATTGATTTTAATGATATCATTTATTATTCCGCGCCCAAAAAGGTCGAGAAAAAAGAGAGCCTATCTGAAGTTGATCCAGAACTTCTTGCCACGTTTGAAAAGCTTGGGATTCCTCTCTCAGAACAAAAGCGACTTACGGGCGTTGCTGTTGATGCCGTTTTTGACTCTGTCTCTGTTGGAACAACGCACAAAGAAGACTTAGAAAAAATTGGTGTGATTTTTTGCTCCCTCTCAGAAGCTGTTCATGAACATCCTGAATTGGTAAAAAAATATTTGGGGAGTGTGGTTCCCTATACGGATAATTACTACACCGCTTTGAATAGTGCTGTTTTCACGGATGGCTCATTTGTTTATATTCCAAAAGGCGTGAAATGTCCGATAGATTTATCAACATATTTTAGAATTAATGCCAGTGAAACAGGACAGTTCGAGCGCACACTTGTGATTGCTGACAGCGATTCTTTCGTGAATTATTTAGAAGGTTGTACAGCGCCACAGCGTGATGAGAATCAGCTTCATGCCGCTGTTGTTGAACTTGTGGCTCACGATAATGCCGAGATTCGTTATGCGACAGTGCAAAATTGGTATTCTGGCGATAAAAATGGTCAGGGTGGGATTTATAATTTTGTGACCAAGCGCGGATTGTGTGCGGGCAGAGCCTCAAAGATTTCGTGGACTCAGGTGGAAGCAGGATCAGCTATCACGTGGAAATATCCGAGCTGTATTTTAAAAGGCGATGACTCTGTCGGAAAATTTTATTCGGTTGCCTTGACCAATAATAAAATGCAGGCCGATACAGGGACAAAAATGATTCATATTGGCAAAAACACCAAGAGTACAATCATTTCTAAAAGCATCTCGGCAGAAGAATCGGTAACATCCTATCGAGGACTTGTTAAAATTTATCCATCGGCAGAGAATGCGCGCAATTATTCACAATGTGATTCAATGCTGGTGGGAGATCGATGTCAGGCCAATACATATCCTTATGTTGATGTCCAAAATTCGTCAGCCATTCTTGAACATGAAGCCTCAACGACAAACCTGAGCGAAGATCAAATATTTTATATGAATTCACGTGGCATCTCGACGCAAGAAGCCATTGGGCTACTTGTTAATGGATTCTGTCATGATGTGATAAAAGAATTACCGCTTGAATTTTCTGCCGAAGCCGTAAAACTAATAGAGATGAAATTAGAAAACAGTATAGGATAATTTATGTTAACGATTAAAAATTTACATGCAAAAATTGAAGAGAAAGAAATTTTAACAGGATTGAATTTAACCGTTAAAGCCGGTGAAGTTCACGCCATCATGGGGCCAAACGGTTCAGGTAAAAGTACGCTCTCAAAGGTGTTAGCAGGACATCCTTCCTATGAAGTGACACAAGGTGAAGTGACTCTGGAGGTTAATTTTAAAAATAAAACTATTTTAGATTTGCCTGCCGATGAACGGGCGCGCTTGGGAATGTTTTTGGCATATCAGTACCCAGTCGAAATTGCGGGTGTGACAAATCGACAGTTTTTAAAATTAGCATTTGAGCAAATTTGTCAATCGCAAGGAATTGCTACACTCTCTTCTGAAGACTTTGATAACTTTTTATACAAAAAAGCTCAAGAAGTAGAATTTAATACAAGTTTCTTAGATAGACCTGTTAATGCAGGGTTTTCAGGCGGTGAAAAAAAGAGAAACGAATTATTACAAATGGCCGTGTTATCTCCTCGTCTTTCGATTTTGGATGAAATTGATTCAGGTTTAGATATTGATGCCCTCAAAGCTGTGGCACGTGGTGTGAATCGCCTAAGAAACAAAGATAATGCGATTATTATGGTGACGCATTATCAGCGATTACTTGATTATATTGAACCTGATTATATTCACGTTCTCTATAAAGGTAAAATTATTCGCACAGGCGGTAAAGAGTTGGCACTTGAGCTTGAAAAAAATGGTTATGATGACATCGTAAAGGATGTGGCATGACAGCTTTACAAAACAATCTTAAGACAGATGAACCCCTCTTAGCAACACGCCTTGAAGAATCATTTTTATCATGGCTGAGAGGATCAAACTTAACTGATATTCAAAAACGTGAACGCCAACGTTCATTTAATGATTTTTTATTTCAAGGTATTCCGGATGAAACTTGGGAAGACTGGAAATATAGCCGTCCACAGCCTGCTTTAGAAAATTTGACAATAAAGCAATCATTAAAAAATTATGAGAATATAAACTTAAAATTAAATAACCAAAATATCACTCAATTGTATTTTCATAATGGTGATATCGATGTGGAAAAATCAGAAATTGCTCATGGTGTTGCCATTAAGTGGCATGCGCGGGCTTTTGGTTTAGAAAATCATTATCCCTTTTCAAAATTTATATCAGCATTTGCAAACGGTTATTATGAAATTGGGTGTCAGAGTTTATCTGCAAATGAATCGATATCGCAAATAAAAATAATATGGCATTATGATGATCTTCAGACTAATGCCTTTGCTTCTGTAATTCGATTTAATGTTTCTGAAAACATGAATGTTGAAATTGTAGAAGAAGTCTTATCTCACAAAGATTGTGCTTCTATTCAGCTTCTTATGTCGGATGTTAAGATTGAAAAAAATTCGCACGTCACACATGTTTTGCATCAAAATTTGGCAACAGATGCAAAACTATTTCATTATTCGCGCGCTGATGTTGAAGAAAAGTCCACTTATAAAAATGCAAAAATTGACAGAGGGGGACGCTGGATAAGACATGATCTTGAAGTTCATCTTAATCAAGTTGAGTCCTTTGCAGAATTGCTTGCAGTATATGATGTTAAAAATAATCAACATGTGGATCATCACACACAAACCTATCACCATAAAGAAAATACACGGAGCAGGCAGTATTACAAGGGAATCCTTGATGGTCAATCTCGTGGAGTATTTAATGGACGAATTATTGTGGATAAAGATGCACAGAAAATTTCTGCAGAACAACTTAATAAAAATCTATTGGTATCACAAAAAGCGCGTGTGTATACAAAGCCCGAATTACAAATATCAGCTAATGATGTGAAATGCACGCACGGAGCAACCGTAGGACAAATTTCTGCCGATGAAATATTTTACATGCAAAGCCGTGGTATTCCTTATGATCAAGCAAAGAAAATCCTTATGCGTGGATTTTGCAGTGATGTGTTTTTAAGTTTAGAGAGTGAATCGCTAAGAAATCAATTAAATTCCTTTTTAAATTCATCAGGAGAAGAACTATGAATTTAAAGGAAAAAAATATTTTGACCGATGAAGTTTTTTTTAAATCACTCAGACAGCAGTTTTCTCAACTGGAAACTCGTGTCCATGATAAAACACTCGTCTATCTTGATAACGCAGCAACGACACTAAAACCGCAATGTGTTGTCGAAGCGGTAACAAAATATTATGCCCATGAAACGGCCAATATTCACCGTGGAATTCATTATCTGAGTGAATATAATACGAGTTTGTGTGAACAAGTGCGTGATGATATTAAATTTTTTTTGAACGCTTATCAGCGCGAAGAAATTATTTTTACCAAGGGAACAACAGAATCACTTAATCTTATCGCACGTTGCTACGGGGACACGTTCTTAAAATCAGGTGATGAGATTGTGATCACTGCACTTGAGCATCATTCTAATATTGTTCCGTGGCAAATGTTGTGTGAGCGTGTTGGATGTCTTCTTAAAGTGATACAGATTGATGAGACAGGTCTTCTTGATTTGAAGCAAGCGCAGGAATTGATTGGACCGAAGACAAAAATTGTGAGTTTAACATATGCCTCAAACGCTTTGGGTGTTGTTAATCCTGTAAATGATGTGATTGCACTTGCGCGCCATACGGATGCTATAGTCGTTGTTGATGGAGCACAGGCAGTCGCGCATTTTCCCATTGATGTTCAAAAACTGGATTGCGATTTTTTTGTGTTTTCTAGCCATAAAATTTTTGGACCAACAGGCATAGGAATTTTGTTTGGCAAAAAAGAGAGGCTAGAAAAGATGCCTCCATTTTTTGGAGGAGGCGATATGATTGATCGTGTGACATTTGAAAAAACAACCTACAATGTCCTTCCTCATAAATTTGAAGCAGGAACACCGCACATAGCGGGAATTATTGGTTTGGGGCAAGCTATTAATTTTGTTTGTCGACTTGGCTTTGATTGGATTCAAAAGCATGAGAGTGATATTTTAAGAGTAGCGACAGAAAAGCTATCAGAAGTTGCACGTCTAAAAATAATTGGTACAACGCCTCATAAAGTTTCTGTTATATCTTTTGTGATGGACGGACTCCATGCGCATGATATTGGAACACTACTGGATATGGATGGAATTGCGATACGTACAGGACATCATTGCACACAGCCTCTTATGGCGACGTTAGGCTTACAAGCGACAGCACGAGCTTCCTTTTCAGTTTATAATTCGTTAGATGAAATTGATCAATTAGTGAAAAGTTTAAATAAAATTAGGACAATGATATGAATGCTGAACTAAAAAATATGACCCCAGAGGTTAATCAAGAGTACTCCGATATTAAAGTTATGGTGCAAGCCACGCCAAACCCATTGGCATATAAATTTATTGTCAATCGTGATGTTAAAACTCAGGGTCGAGCAACATATATGTCAATTGGTGAATGCGTCAACAATCCTCTTGCGGCCGCTCTGTTTATGGCAGATGGTGTTGCTCAAGTCCATTTTTTTGAAAATGTGATTACAGTAACATTTAAAGTTGATACGAATTTAATGCAATCAGAAACAGAAATTATTGATTTCATCCAACAGCACATGCCTGAGCATGATCCAAACTTTAAAACAGAAATTGATGAGTCGGAACGACGAGCTCAGCTTTCACCCGACTTGCAGAAAATTGAAGAAATCTTAGATAGAACAATTCGTCCCGGATTGCAGGGCGATGGTGGAGATATTGAGATCATTAGCCTTATAGAGAGTGAGCTAGCGATTCGCTACCAAGGAGCTTGCGGTTCTTGCCCAAGTTCGACTCAAGGGACACTGATGGCTATTGAATCAATTTTACGCGATGAATTTGATCCTGATTTGCGTGTTATTCCCGTTTAAAACTCAAATAGCACACCAATCGTTGGAAAATAGCCCGATAAATCAAGTTTATTTGTAAAACTATTGATTTGCGCATAACGTAATTCCAAAGTCAAATAAACATCATTCACTCCTTTTTCAACTTCGAAATCATGTCCTGGACCATCAATTTTATCGAGGAGTATGGCAAGACCTAATCCTGTGTGCCAACCATATTTATAATTCTGTAGGCTTGACCCTTCGCCCGACTCTTTAAAATAGACTAAATCCAATCCCAATCGTGCATAAGGAACGATGAGTTGGTCGACTTTATAATCAAATCGATAAATATAATCCAAACGAACAGGAACTGTGATAAATGAAAATTCATCCCCTGACACTCTTCCCGTTGTAACACCTTTTGCTTGAGCGGATGTGTAGCCAAAACCCGAGGTGAGTGTAACATTTTGTTGCTGAGTGAGAAGATAACCGAATTCAATTTCCCCACTCATTTGACAGCAATTGCCATAAAAATCTTTGACGGTACCATTTGTTGGAATCCAAAATGATAGCTTTGGCTCAAGTGTGAAGTGCTGAGGGGTAGCTTCTTTATTTTCTACTATTTGAGCCTTGGCGTTAAGTGAAAAGATAGAGATGAAAATAACAAGAAAGAGCATGAAGTGGTTTTTCCTTGATTTTAAAAAGCGGTAAGCAAATATAAAAAAGCTAGTCACAGTGAAAAATAAAAATGAGACATTTGAAACTGGAGAGGAAGAAAAAGAGCAACTTTGTTCACCCAGAAGAAAGGCTGGGCCAAGTGTGGCTTCAGGCATCATAGGTTCAGAAAATGTTCCCAAAGGGCCCGTTTGATCACTGTTATCTGTGGCAGATACACCTACACAATAAAAAATATTATTAGTTAGATTTGTAATATTTGACGAACAGTTTGTTAACGTGCATTGGTCGGGTTCTAGATTGGCGGAAATAGTTTCTGAACTAGAAAAATCTGCTGATTCGCACTCTGGTTGATTCTGATTGAGTGCCGGTGTGACAAAAACTGTGTAATATTGAATGTCGTTATCAGGTGATACCTCAAAATTAAAATAAATCTTTTTATTACCAAAATTTAATGAATTAACTGTAATGGCTTCTGGTGGGCGGTCAACGGTGATATTGAGAGCTCGGTGTCCTGATAGTGATGTGGAACTGACTTTGACTAAAAATACATTGGATCCTTCAGGAAGTGTGTCACGATCCAAATCACTGATGTCAATATCTGCCGTCGTTGTTGTTGAATCAGCATCTTCAAGGTTTGTTTGTGATATAATTTTATGACCACTTTCGCCACGTGCATCACTGTTAATATAAACTTCATAGGTTCCGTCTGTATCGCATTCAAAAGATAAATTAAAAATGGGCTCATCCTCTGTGAGTCGTTCTAATGATGAGGTGAGGTTAAAAATCCAAGGGGAATCAGTCAACACTTGTAAGTTGCCAAGGGAATTAAATGTATAGATATAATTTAAATCGGTGTCACTTACAGAAAGTCCTGAGTTTCCAATAGCAAGAGTTTGTGGATTAGTATTTTCTTCAATGTCATACGGATCACGAATCAAACTGTCTGAAGGTTTCGTTGCTAAATTGCTGAAATCAAGATAGTTAGTGCCAAGCTCACCTTGTAAAATGCCGTAGAGATCATTATTATCGTCATCTTCCCAAAAACTAAGATATGTGAAGTTTGTGTTAAAGTCAGTAGAAATCTCGAGAGGATCAAGAGTGGATTCATTTTGTTGCATGTCAATAAAAATATTATCAGCAATATCGTAAACCCAAATCGCAGAATTGGCGGTATCAAGAATAAGTGCATATTCATTTGTCGGTGTGATCCAGATATCATTAAATTCAGGTTCTTGATAAAAATTCTCATCGACAATTAAAGTTTGGGTGCTAAAATTACCACTTGTTGTTATATTAAGGACTTCACTATCACTTGTGATCACAATAATTTTTTTGTTTATGCCATTATCAGAAAAGGCCATGCCAATTGGTTGAACATTTGAGGACTGTTCCTCGTCAAAATTATTCGAGGATGAAACTTCGAGTGGAATTTCTGTGAGTTGTCTTTGGGAAACATTGTAAATATAGAAGTTGCCAGAAGAGTTGCTCATATAAGCTGTGTTGTTGTCATCATCATAAGCAAATCCATTGATTGATTGTGAGGACATGAATTCAGAGGCATAAATTTCGCGTGAATCTTGGGGCTCATTGTTATCTGATGTTCCTGATGAAGTTGTATCTTCTTCGGTGTCAAAAAAAGTTTCTGTATCATCAAGATCAATGTGACCAATATTTCCATTAGAAAGTCCGACAAAGACTTCATTGTTTTCACTGTCAAATCCGAGACCGAGGATTGTGGATCCAAAACTATCGGGTTGAGTTGTTGCTTGCAAAAAGGTTCGACTATCCAAGATAACAAGATCGGAACCATTGCCAACAATAAGATTGTAATACCGATAATCACCGGATGGAATAAGAATGTGTTCAGGATTTGTATTCAGGACATCAATTTCATCTTTAGCGGACGATGGAGGAAGAGAAGCAAAGGAAGTCATCACACAAATAAAACTTATCAAACAGTAAGATAAGAGAGATAATTTTTTCATAAATATTTTACCATGCAATATCCTGAACCTTGTCAAGATGGTTTGCGTAGCGTGCGACCACAAATAAATAATCAGACAAACGATTGAGATAATGCAAATAAACAAGATCGCATTCTTCATAGCGTGCAAAAGCGACGAGGTGTCTTTCGGCACGGCGACAAATTGTGCGCGCCAAATGTAAAAATGCCGATAGGTGTGATCCTCCCGGTAAAATAAAATTTGTCATTTTTTCGAGCACACTTTCCATTTTATCAATTTGCTCTTCTAAAAGTGTAATTTTATCTTCATTGAAGTCGGCTTTGTCCTTTTGTTTTTTATGTTTTGGATTGGCGAGTTGTGCTCCTAGGGCAAATAAATCGCGCTGAATATTTTTCAAGTGAATACTCAAATCCGAATGCTGACAAAATGAAGTAGCGACACCCAGACAAGAATTGAGTTCATCAATCTCACCGTAGAGGCTAACACGGTCATGGCATTTATCAACACGTGTTCCGTCAAAAAGTGATGTTGAACCATCATCGCCAGTTTTTGTGTAGATCTTCATAGCTAAAAAGTATCCTATAAATTATTCTTTGGCAACTTTTGAATTTTTCGCTAAAATCGAGATATGATAAAAATGATGACGTTCCCCGTCGGGGCTTTTCAGTGTAATTGTACGGTGATTGCGGATACAGAAACAGGTGAAGCGATTGTTGTTGATCCTGGGGATGAGTGTCATAAAATTAATGCGGTTTTGGATCAATTAAACTGCAAACCCTCCTATTTGATTCATACCCACGCGCACATTGATCATGTGGGAGCCTCGCGCGCTCTACATCTGTCACGAGGTGGCACGATTTGCTTACATAAGGACGATGAATTTTTATATCAGAATCTTAAAATGCAATCTGAAATGCTTCATCTTGATTTTGACACAAATATTATTCCTGTTCAAAAGCATATCAATGATTGTGATGCCATCGAGCTCACGCATGTTATTGCAGAGGTTATTCATACCCCAGGGCACACACCGGGATCCGTTTGCTTTAAAGTGTTTGATAAGAAAAATAGAATTCAACCTATTGTTTTTACTGGAGATACTGTCTTTAAAAACTCGATAGGAAGAACCGATTTATGGGGTGGGGATTCTGAAATTATTCTAAAATCGATACATGAAAAGATCCTAATTTTACCAAGTGAAATGGAGATTATTCCTGGGCATGGACGTTTCACTACTGTTGGACAAGAAAAGAAAATGAATCCATTTTTGACCCAAATGATTTCCATAAAGTATTAATATATAATAATTACATGTATTTATCGTGAAAACTGAGGCGAGAATTTTTTTCTTGTGTTCTTAGTGTCAATTCTCTATGTTTAAAATGTCCATTTTGACAGTTTTTAAAAAACTGTAAAAAAGATAGTTTCATCTTTTGTAAGACATCTCGTAAAAGAATCAGTCGTATTTATGTTAGGGGTGCATAAATCGATAAATTAAAGGAGAGATGTATGTCTATTGTACTTAATTTATTGTTCTCTGCGTGCACGTCGGGTGATGCAAATCAAGAGTCTGAAGAAACATCGACGACCACAGATTCACAGCATATTAATCCAACGGCTTGCCAGCCGAATCAAGCAGAAGTATATTTTGATGAAGACCGTGATCAATCGCCACGCCAATCCGATTCGTTTTGCATGGATTTGGATCAGGGACAAATTCCTGCTGGCTATTGCTCGATTGATGATTCCATTGTTGGATTTGATTGTGATGATCAAAATGACACTGTGGGACCAAATCGTGATGAAATTTGCGACGGTCTTGATAATGACTGTGATGGTGTTATTGATAATGGTGTTACAACTTTACTTTATCAGGATAATGATTTTGATGGTTATGGAGATCCAAACAGTCCCATACAAGCTTGCGATGTCGGAGGTTTAGGGATTGTTGCCAATAGTGACGATTGTAATGACAGTAATAGTAATTCGTTTCCCGGAAATGCAGAAATTTGTGATGGTGTTGACAATGATTGTGATACACTGATTGATACGGATGATGTGGTTGAAATTTACAATCAATGGTATCGTGATACAGATGGCGATGGTTATGGAGAAGAGTCCGATGTTATCGAGTCTTGTGAAGCTCCCGCTGGATATGTTGAACAAGATGGGGATTGCGATGAAACAACAGCCCTGCGAAATCCGGGAAATTATGAGAGGTGCTACGATGGCATAGATAATGATTGTGAAGAACTCACCGCTGATGATGATGTTGATGGTGATGGTGATGGTGATGGATATCCACTTGCGCAAGATTGTGACGATACCGATTCTAATTTTGTGATCAATACATTTTATCGTGATCAGGATAGCGATGGTTATGGATTAAGCAGTGACTCGATTCAAGATTGTACGGCACCTGCAGGCTAGTCAGCACTATGGGGGATGCTAATGATTCAGACAGTTCCGTCTATCCGAATGCGACTGAGATTTGTGATGAAAAAGATAATAATCAAGATGGTGTTATTGATGAAGGTGTGACGATTCCCTATTATCAAGATCAAGACGGCGATGGCTATGGACTGACAAGTTCAGTCGTAAACACATGCAGTCAACCTGTTGGTTATAGCACAACAGATGGTGATGCCGACGATAGTCGCAACACGATTTATCCGAGTGCAACAGAGATTTGTGATAATTTTGATAATGACCAAGATGGTGTTGTTGATGAAGGTGTCACGACAACATACTACCTTGACAGTGATCATGATAACTACGGAACAAGCGCTGTAACAATCCAATCGTGTTCGTTGCCGTCAGGTTATGCGAGCGTGAGTGGTGATGCAGATGACAGTCGTAATACGATTTATCCGGGAGCGACAGAAGTTTGCGACAATTACGATAATGATCAAGATGGTTCTACAGATGAAGGCGTAACAACAACTTACTATCGTGATAGTGATGGTGATGGTTTTGGCAATTTATCAGTGACACGATCGTCATGCTCATTACCAGTAGGTTATGCGACAAATAGCACGGATTGTGATGATACCTCATCCTTAGTCAATCCTAATCAATCTGAATCGAGCGCGACATGGGACGATGACAACTGCAATGGCACGATTCAGCAAGGCTTGGAATATGGCTACGATGATGAAATCACGACGTCAACATCTAATTACTTTTATGGCAATACTGTGAGCGGAGGATGTGATATAACGGGTGATGGCATTGATGATGTTGTCGTTTCAGCTGTTGGAAATGGATCGAATGGCGTGAATGGAGATATATTTATTTATAGAGGTGGAAGCCCTTCACTTTTATTGGATAGTACACTTCAATACACATTTTCAGGCAATGATGCGAATAGTCGAACTGGTGAATCCTTAAGTATCTGTGGAGACTATAATAATGATGGACAGGCTGATCTTGTGATTGGTGCTATGTACTATGGTGGTTCAAATGAAGGTTATGCTTACATGAAAGCAGGGCCGATTTCTTCAAATTTTACGACTACGACTGTTACAGCGAGCTTTTCAGGTTCTGCATCGAATGGTTACCTTGCAGAAGAAATGACAAGTGGCGATGTGACAAATGATAGTTATGATGATCTCATTTTAATGGCGCCCGGTCAACGCAACGGAACACATTATGGAACCGCTTATATTTTTGCAGGATCATCGGCTTTGTCTGGTGTGAACGCAACAACTTCGGCACGTACGACAATTATGAGTGATAAATCGCCTAATATCTCGTCTATGAGTTATCATAAAATGAGTGCCACCGTTCTTGATTTTAATGGTGATGGTGTGAGTGATTTGAGTCTTGGTGATTCCTTAGGTTCCACAGACGCATCCAATGTCATCAATACAGGTCAAATCTATTTATTTGAAGGACCTATTGCTTCAGGAACACTCACTTCTTCTTTGAATTCGGATTATATTATTTCTGGGGATGCAGATGATGATCGATTTGGATGGTCGCAAGCCAGTGGAGATTTTGATGCTGATGGCTACGATGACATAGCCGTTGGAGCTAAAAATTATTCCAATGGCGATGGAGCCCTTTATATCATTAATAACGCCGATATTGTGACGGGATCAGGAAGTGGTTTGGCAAACACATTATTTGAAGGATATAACGATCGCTTGGGTGAAAATATTCTAGCACGAGATATTAATTCTGACGGTGTGATGGATGTCGGTGTGTCCCTTCTTAACAGGCAAGGGTATGCATGGATTGAGGGATCACAAATACAAGCTGGAAATTATTCAGGACTTGCATCTGATAGCAGTGGACTATCATTTTTGTTAATGTTGGGTGATTCAACACATACTGTTGAATCTATAGATACATTAGATATTGATAACGACGGATTGTTGGACATGATTGTCGGCAATCCCGCTTATGATAATTCCTATGCAAACTCGGGTAATGCCCGTGTTTTCTTGGGATCCAATTGGTAAAAAATGTACTCCGTATAATAGCTCAAAAAGAGAGAGAGGACATAAAAATTCTTCTCTCTTTTTTTATAGTATAGAATGCTCAAGTGCCATATTTATAATTTGAGTGAGATGTTTTTCATCGATTTCATCAAATGTATTAAAATCCTTACTATCTATATCAAGAATAAAATCGATTTTATTTTCTTTTAAAAACGGAATGACAATTTCTGAATTTGAAAATGAACTACAGGCAATGTGCCCTGGGAATTCATGAACATTTTTGACAATGAGTGTTGTGCCTTTTTCTGCGGATTGTCCACAAACCCCTTTACCAAAAGGAATACGTGTACAGGCGGGTGGACCCTGAAAGGGCCCAAGGACAAGTTCGGATCCTTTGACAAAGTAAAAACCAATCCAATGATGATCAAACTGAACGCGTATTAGTGCGATGGTGTTAGAAAGATTGGCGATGAGATCGTTTTCTGTGAGCGTTATCGCATGAACCTGGTCAAGGAGTATTTTATAGATTTCTTCCTTGTTGTGAGAAGATACTTTTTGTTCAAAATTAAATGTTGAATCCATAGATTTTACTGTATTTAGTGTTGATATAATGAATAAAAGGCGTTGCACTTAATGATTGTCCTGTGATGCCAGTTATCAATTCAGACGTCAATTTACTTTTGCCATGACAATGAATATTATCTTTGAGCCAATGAAAAGTATCCTTAAAATTTCCTGTTGTGTAGGATTTTTTCACGTGAGGATGATTTTTCAAATGCGTCTCGAATAACTGAGCACTGATTAAGTTCCCAAGTGTGTAGCTGTGGAAGTAACCTCCAAGACTACCTGAATACCAATGAACATCTTGCAGAACGCCATCTGCATCATTTTCTGAACGAATGCCTAAATATTTTTCATAAAGAGAATGCCATGCTTGGGGGAGATCGCAAATTTCAAGATCACCCGATAATAAACGTGTTTCAAGTTCAAAGCGAATCATGATATGAAGATTATAGGAAACTTCATCAGCT
>JACCDI010182776.1_pt1 | contig 15582 bp, 10 predicted proteins | sample 7442791 | NCBI WGS metagenome assembly JACCDI01 (sample SAMN15323434, study PRJNA562643) | freshwater metagenome | isolation source: river surface water | place: USA:Blue River Watershed | collected 2017-08-15 | reverse complement strand
GTGGGTTTGAGGTGTTTGCCATACAGCGAAATAACCGTTATGCCCGTTTGTGAGTCAATACCGTTTTCGATTTTGGCGCCATTGCTAAAATCGCCCCTAAAGCCATGCTCCGGAGCAAAAATTTTCTGAATGTTGATGCCGAGTTTTTGTAAGGTGTCCACACTCAATTGCTTGCCGATGATGGAAGTGGCATTAACCACCATGCCGACACGTTTACCTTTCAGTTCATGGATATAGCGCTCGGTTTGCTCAGCACCTGTCACGATTTCTTGGGCCCTAATTTCAGTACCAAGAATACTGCCAAAAGCCACTATGAGTATTATTAGGATTTTTTTCATGCTATCCAGAAGTATTTCGAAGGTTTATAAAAAAAATGCACCTTTGCTAAGGTACAAAAAATCCTTTCAGCGCTTGAATTTCCCTTTTTACCTGGCACAACGGCTTACTTTTAAATCGCAACGAACGTTTTCTAAACTGATTGTGCGAATGGCGATTTTAGGGATCACCCTAGGTATAGCTGTGATGATTTTAGCCCTCGCTGTTGTTAAAGGTTTCAAGTCGGAGATACGCGAAAAAGTGAGGGGCTTTTCTGGTGATATTCAAATCCTCAAAAACGACCTCAATACTTCTTTTGAAAACTCCCCATTTAGCCTTGATCCAGCCAAACTCAACGATCTCGAAAAAGATTCGAACATTGTTTTTGTACAAGCCTTTGCCACTAAACCAGGAATTATTAAAGTTAATGATGAGGTTGAAGGTGTAGTGCTCAAGGGGGTGGATGCTAACTATAATTGGGAAGCATTAAAACCCTTGCTAATTGCAGGTAATCCAATCAATTTTAAAGATACGTTTGCCTCTCAAAAGCAAATCATCGTATCTCAGCATACTGCTCAAAAATTGAGCTTAAAAGTTGGCGATGACTTCCTGATGTATTTTGTTCAAGAACCCTTGCGCAAGCGGAAGTTTGAAATTGTAGGTATTTACAATTTAGGTGTAGAAGAAGTGGATCGCACCTATGTGATCGGCGATATCAACTTAATTCGCAGATTAAATAATTGGTCGGTCGATGAAGTAGGTGGTTATGAAATTCGGGTAACTGATTTTAACCAACTAGATGAACTTACAGCGCAAGTGCATGATGGACTCGACATCGGTTTGAAAGCCTATTCAATCAAAGAGCTTTATCCAATTATTTTTCAGTGGCTTTCTTTACTAGATGTAAATACCCAGGTAATTTTTATACTCATGCTTGCAGTGGCCTTAATCAACATGATTTCTGCTCTGCTGATCATGATTCTGGAACGAACACAGTTTATTGGTTTATTGAAAGCTTTAGGAAGCTCAAATTGGACTATCCGTAAAATTTTCTTGTATCAGGCCGGGTACTTGATCGGTTTTGGTTTGCTATTGGGCAATTTATTGGGTGTTGGATTGGCTATGCTGCAGCAGTACACACATTTTATTAAACTAGATCAGGACTCTTACTACATGAATTTTGTGCCAATAGAATTGCACCTTAGCGATATTCTTTTACTCAATTTGGGTACTTTGACGATCTGCCTACTGGTCATGATTATCCCATCCATGCTAGTGAGTAAAATTACACCGCTTAAAGCCCTCCGGTTTAATTAGCCTACCGTTTACACGCTTATTTCACCGTGCGATGATAAACTTTTGAGTATACGTTTCCTTACTGGTTTTCAACTTTAAAAAATAGATTCCTGTTTTTAACCTAGAAACATCCAGCACACCTCCCTGCCAGTTTTGACGAGAGATTAGGTGTCCTCCATCCCCAAAAATTTCTATAGATAATGGTATTTCTTCGATTTTTGGTGTTTTGATAGTGATACTGCTTGAAGCCGGATTTGGATAAATCAATACTTGATTATTCTCCTTAGGATAAATGACTTCTACCGCCTCTAGTTTTAGTTTTGGCTTTTCTTTTTGATGTTTAAGCGGCTGATCTTGGGCTTGGGCTTGGATTACAGTTGCGCTACATACCAATGTCAGCGCAACTGTAAGGGTTATATGAAATTTATTTTTCATCGTATTTTATTGAATTATAACTGTTTTTGACGATGCGTCGTACTTGATTTTTAAGTTGATTGTTGTGTTTAATCGCACAATGATTTGGCCACCATCACTAGTGTTCGTCAGTTCTTCTGCTGAGCCCTGGTTGTGAATTACCTTCCAGATATCCATCACTTTTGCATCAAAAACCCAAGTAGCATTTGTTGGGGCTCCCTTATCAATTTCTGTTAATCGGATGGTAACGGTATAGGTTCCGTTTTTTGGAGTATGTAAGTTTCCATCAATGGTGCCCGGTTGATTTAAAAAAGGATAAACTACGGGATTACCTGCCGAATTAGATAGTAGTGCCATTCGATTTAAAATCAGTCGACCATCTGGATCCCAGACACTTATGGTATAGCGAATATCTGGCCAGCAAACACCATAGGGATTACAATCCAAGAGCATAAAATTGATGCCAAGCTCAGGTATGACTTTGACTGGTTCGGGTTCTGTTTTAAAATAACCAGATGCCGCACTTTCGCAGTTGCCTAAACTGCTATTGGTACTTACTGTCCAATAATAATGGCTGCCGTAATCCAAGTTTTTCAGTGTGAAGAAATTTTTAGTCAGCTCATATTTGCCTTTTTCTTGAATAACTCCATTCACCAATTGACTGTATTTTAATCGATAGGGTAGGTTTAATGCGCTCGGTTCCCATTTTAATGTCACAGAGTGGTCCTGATCTAAGGGAACATCACTGATGTTATTCGGTTCAAGTCCACTAGGCGCAGGAGGTCTGGTTTGGTAATTAAATGAACCTTCAGGCCCCCAAACCCACTGGTTTAAGACATTCTTAACACCTGCTTTAACAAATACTTGGTAGCTATTGGGGTAAACTGTGATTCCGGAAATTGCCGGTGTTTCAGTTTGATTTACAATATCCTGGTGGACAGTTTGTTGGGTTTTTGTATTGACTATTCGGTATTCATAGCCCTTAGCTCCAGGTATTGCTGTCCACTTAAAAATCAGATCTTGCTCATTGTGTGCACACGGAAAATCCACTAGTTCGGGAGTTGGGATTAACTGTTTATCCACAATAAAATGCAAGGGTGTGGCTGTTTCTCCGGGTTCATCAATCGGAATGAAAGGCGGCTCGGCCTTACGCCAAGGCGTAAACGTCCAGCCATACACATGTTGGTCTGCCAAATGAAGCAAATTTTCAATATGACCAATGGTCACCTCAGCCTGTTCATGGTTTTCGGCGTGTTTGGGTTCCTGAAAATCATCTTGATAAAAAAACTCCCAGTGGTAATAACTTGCTCTCGGTTCATTTTTGGTGACAGATGTGGTCACAGATCCAAGCATCGGAACATGGGTATTGTTGGCCGGCAAGCCCAAGGAAACCTTAGGAATATCTGTTTTAAATGAAATGGCTGGTGTTGTGCGTCCATAGGTGTTTGGATAGGCCGCTTTTTCCTCAGGACTTAATGGACGATAGTTTATTTGTCTGCTTAAGGGGTCTATGAAGACTTTTACTCCTTGAGGTGAGCCTAATTTTGCCCTTGGAGCCAGGGTGTAGGTGTAGTTGTGATTTTTTGACAAAGCGACGTTTTTATACACATTGGCGACATCTGCATCGTATAATTCATCAATGGCGAATTCTTGCTGGGGTAGCGCTCCTTCGTCATCTGTAATTTTTAACACATAACCTTGAGCTCCTGGTGTCGCTTCCCAATTAAAAGGGGTTTCCCAAGCCGGTGCCACGCTGCTAGTCACTGGGCTACTATTCCTGACTTCTTTTTTGCCTGTTTTAAAGGAATAGGGTACGGTCCACTTTTCCTTACCTTCTAGTGAGTGGCAGAAAATAGGATCATCTGTTGCATCACAATTTCCATTTGTTGTGAAATTGCCGCCCGATCCGTAAAGTCGAGAGCGTACATAGTAGGTTGTTTCAGGTTTCAGATACACACTGCCATATACCATTCCATTTGCAAAGTTGGGTGCCACATAATTGAAAAAGCGATACACACTATCCTGTTGATCATCAAATGAACTAATCTCGCTCACTTCGAAAATGCGTTTACTTTCTAATTCAGGATATTCTACTTGAACCCCCAAACGGGCTGGCCAAGGGTCTATGATTTGTCCTTCCAGAGGTTCGTGATTCAGGGTAGCAGCAAAATCAGGTTGATCTAAAATGGCTGCCCAAGCATCGTACAATGCAATGTATTCTTTACTTTGATTGGTGTAACCCATGGAAAGTAATGCATCAATGCTTGCCTGTCTGAAATCAATAAATTTACTATACAATGGAACACTTTGATAAGCTTTCCAAATCAGATCAAGCGCTAGAACGTTGGGAATTGGGAAAATAAAGTAAGTTTTTCCTCTTTCGCTGGTATAGCCTTTAGGGCTTTCGGTACCGTTTACCAATAAATAATACCAAAAATCTAGGATAGAGGCATTTCTAGCAGGATAAACAGTATCCCATTCCTTACCTTCATACAAAGCGGGTCGTGCAGCATTGCCGGGTATACTAAAGTTGAAAAGTTTTGGTGTGCCGGGGATATCCTCACCCAATGTCCAGCTAGTTCCATCCATATTGGGTAAACTCATTCGGTAATTGTTTTTAATATTTAGTGCGAAGATCTGTGCCAAGCCATTTCGAATGGCTTCCCATTCTGGATGTCGATAGTCTTGAATTTGATTTTGGTCTGCTTTGATAAAATGATTTACGCCTTGAAAATAAATTTGTGATACGGCATCCAAGCTTGAAGCTTCTGGAGCAAATGGATAAAAATAAGTTTGAGTAGTGGTATCAAATCCAGGATATGGATGAGCTGGATCTCCTAAAATGTTTTTGATAGGTAGTTGTGCTATTCCATCCGGTCCACTATATCGGAAGCGATCTTTAAACCAACGATTAGCAAGTGTACTAGCCCAATGAACTCCAACTGACGATTTGGAAATATCAAGGTTATTTTCTGATTGAAAAACGCCATTGTGATCTCCATCCATCGCTAGTTCTATACTATCTGTATAGGCATTGAATTGATAGGTTTCAATACCTGGAGGTTCAGTACAATCTTTTAGCTGATAGATTGGATCGCTGGTTAAATCTGCCTTAAGTGTAGTTTTAAGGGTATTGAATGTTACTGTGCCGCTATACCAGCTTTCACCGCTTATATTCGGGCTGCAGGTTTTATTGAATTCGCTAGGATCCCAGGGTTTTCCAACTCCAACTGCATGCCATGCATTCATGATTTGGATGTAGGCATGTGAACCCAACGGATGCCCGAGTTCCTGAATGATTTGTAAGGTGGCTTCACGTGCATCTGCAAAAGTTGATTGGTAACTAAGTTTTTCTGTGAAGGTTTTAAAAACGATTTTCATTGCCAATTTCCACGTCTCTTCAAGATTCTCGGGGATTAATCGATGTACAACAAATGGTTTTGACGGATTGTCGTCTATTTTGCCATTTAGTGTCTCAGAATTGATTAAATAGAACCAAAAATTCATAACCGTGGCATTGATATGCGGATCATAAACTCGATCACCCGGATGTCCATAATATTGTCCATTGTACGTTGTTGGGAGTCGTCTGGATTTAGGTTTGTCGAATGGACGCTTTCCTGTTCTGTCTGTACTATTCAATTGGTAATGTCCTATGAGCCAATTGGGATTGTTAAATTTGCCAGGAGCATGCCAGTTATCGAAAGAAAGCCCCATAATATCGCAAAATGATTCATCCATTGCATCCATTTCAGGATGTATTTGAGGATTGGTCTGGATGTTATCATCCGGATTAACATCCCCTGAAGGTGGTATACCAAGCGATTCACCGAGAATCCCATGAGAAATTTCATGTCCAATAATGTCTCTGCTTGTTTGAGGAAATGCATCTATAGATAAATTATACATCACTAAATTAAGTTGATAGCTAAACCCGCTTGGTGAATCATAACTAACCATGCTGGTTATGCATTTATCTCCATTTTTATCAATACCATTCCAGTTAAAAAATTCATGTGTAAAGGCACAAAATTTCTGGGTTCCTTCTAAAACACTAACTCCAACCTCACTTGGAAACATAAAAAAATCAATGTTGTTGGGACTTAGATTTAAATGTGTGAAATAATCAAAAGGTCCGTTGAAATTCAACATATTGCTGCCTTGGGGGATAATATTGGCAAATGGAAGAACCCTGTAATAAAAATCACCCGGAGCCATATCAAGTGCTACAACCTCACTAGGGGCAAATAGTCCTAAAGCCGGAGCTTTTATAGCACAAAGCGCAATGCCTGTGGTATAATTGGGAGATAAAGGCAACGGAACAACAGTCCCATCGTACTCGTCCATGATGAAGGGTAAGTAAACCATTCCATAAAGATCAACTGGGCCATTATAATAGGAGGAAGCCCCTGAAATCTTGTATGGGAAAGAATTGTATAAGGTTCCGACAATACCTTGTGGTAATCCTCTAACAGATGGGTCGAAAGTACCTGGAGGATAATATTTTTGCCCCAATGATACTTTGAAAAGGCACAAAAGCGTAAACATGAAGCTAATGATCAATTTCATTTGATGTTTCATTTATAGATTATGAAGTGTGTTGCTCCACTGGTGTTTGTGGATAGGTTTCAAAAATAGAACTGAGCTTATACCTTTAATGGATTATTTGACGGCTAGCCATACCGTGCTGATAGATGGGTTTAAATAATAGATGAAGAGAAAGCATGAATTGAAAAACGTAAAGCCTCACTTTTGGTGAGGCTTTATGTTCTAATTACCGCTCAATGATTAATTTTTGAGTATAACTTTCTTGCTCTTTATGTAGTCGGAGCAGATATACTCCTGGAGAGAGGGAGGATACATCAAGCATTTTTCCATTCCAAACCTGAAAAAGTATTCGCATACCTAAATTGTCATAAATTTCTAGGTAATAACCTTTGTTATCCTGTACATTTAGTCTGATATCAATAGTCTTAGAAGCCGGATTTGGATAAACGAATAAGGGGTTTTCACTTACTTTTTGATTATTCATTTTAATCTTGCCCAAAGTCAGATTCCCCTGTTTGAGTGTATCGATTCCTGTTTGTGCTTTAGTAGTTAAACTGATGCTACCAAATAAGGCAGCAATCAGCAGTACATAATTAATTTTTTTCATGATTATTTGTTTAATTCTTTAAGATTGTAGTAAAATGGAATATCTACTGACATACCCGGGCTGAGTGCTCCAAATGCTCCATTACCTATAACCGAGCTGACCAAAATAGGCTGTCCATTTTGATTAATTGCCGGAGCAACGTTAAAAGAGTTTACTTCTAGTTCCCAAGTTGGAAGTCCGTCGGTCAACTTCGGATCTTTTTGGAGTACTTCACTAATTTCTAGGTGAATGTTGTACCAGCCATCTTGAGGAGTAAGTTCCCCAGAATACCATAGTTGTTGGTTACCCAAAGGGATATATAGTAAGCCAATTCCGCCAGAATATTGTATTATATCAATATCAGTACCTCCATCTGGTCGGGTAACCAAAATTCTATATTTGAAAGAGTGAAGTGGTGCACCAGAGCCATCAGCAGTCCATAAATTTATTCCCAACGATGGAATAAATGGCATAGGTTCTGTTTTGAAAAAGGCACCGGTAGCTGTTTGGCAAGGGGTGTCCCCCACCGTAGAAACTGTCCAACTGTAATCAGTCTCGTATTCCAAATTGTTAATGGTCACGGCTGTGCCATTCAAAACCATGCCATCTACCACAAAATCACCACCGGTTTTGGTCAAGCTAAATTTATAGGCACCTACACCCGCAACTGGATCCCAATGGAAGGTTATAGATTGATTGTTTCCCAATCCAACAGTTTGGTTATGAGGTGATAAAGAGTCGTGATCAATACCTGAGGGTCCGCTATCGTAAGTCGATGTAGACTCGGGTCCAAATACCCAGTTTCCATTAACGTCTTTTACTCCTGCGCTGACAGACCAAGTGTAGGAGCCAGGGTAGGTGCTGGCATTATTGATGGTAGGAGTTTGTGTTTGTGAAATGATATCGTTGGCAATAATTTGATTATTTACTAAATTTTTGATTTGGTAGCGATATCCTTTTGCTCCCTTCACTTCGTCCCAAGAAAAAATCAAATCTTGTCCATTATTTGCACATTTAAAATCATGTAGTTCAGGTTTAGGAATAAGCTGTTTGTCTACTATAAAATGCAATGGAGGTGCTGTTTCCCCAGTCTCATCTGTATTAATAAACGGATTCGTAGCTTTTTTAACTGGTGTAAATGTCCATCCATACACATGCTGATCACTCAGGAATAATAAATTCTCTAGGAAATTGATGGTTACTTCGGCCTGTTCATGATCTTCGCTATGGCTAGGATCCATAAAATCCCCATTGTAGAAAAAATCCCAACGGTAATAATCGGCTCTTGGCTCATCCAAACTTGCTTTAGTTGTTAAACTGCCTAACATCGGTACATGCGTTCCATCTGCAGGTAGGCCCAACTTCACTTTAGGAAGATCGGTTTTAAAGCTCAGGGTTCTTGACGTGGTGCCATAGGCAAATGGGAACGCCTCTATTTCTGCCGGAGTTAGCGATTCGTAATTAAGCAGGTTCGGAATAGGAGATAGGGTGATTTTTACTCCTTGGTTAGAACCTAGTCGGGCTCGGGGAACCAATGTCCAATTGTATTTTTTTTGTTTTGATAAAGCCAATTTCTGCTCGATGTTAGATATATCAGGATCATATATCGAATTGAATTCGACTTCTTTGATTGCACCTCCTTCCTCACCAATTTTCATCAGGTAACCATGTGCCCCGGGTGTAGCCGTCCAGCTGAAGGGCGTAGTCCAGGCTGGTGCAGTAGTGTTCTCCGGACTTAAATCAACTACTTCTTTTTTACCGGTTTTAAAGGAGAAAGGTAAGGTCCATTTCTCTTTGCCTTGTAAGGATTGACAAAATGCCGGATCTGGACTGGCCTCACAACCTCCACCTACACGTAATTCAGCACCCGATTTATAGAGATGAGAACGCACATAATAGGTCTTTTCGGGCTCCAGATTTACCTTTCCATAGGTCATTCCCGTAGCAAAATCAGGGGCTACATAATTAAGAAAGCGATAGACGGTTGCTAGCTGATCATTGAATTTGGGGTTTTCGCTAACCTCAAAAATGCGTTTGCTCTCGTAATGCGGATACTCCACTTCTACGCCAATTTTGGCCGGCCAGGGGTCAATAGTTTCTCCTGCCTGTGGTTCATGCTTTAAGCTAGAAGCATAGTCGGGAATATTCAATATGGCAGCCCAGGCATCGTATAATGCAATGTACTCTTTGCTCTTTTCACCGAAGCCCATATCACTTAGTACTTTGTGAGTTGCCAAACGAAAATCTTGAATATCACCAAAAGTTGGCGTTGCTTTGTAGGCATTCCAAATTAGATTTAAGAGAAATTGTTTGTGTTCGGGTGTGTGTGATGAAATGATGAAATAGGTATTACCTCGTTCATTGGTATATCCTTGAGGATCATCGGTGCCTTGTTCTAGTAAATAATACCATAAGTCGATAATCGAGGAATTAGTTGCAGGATAAATATCGCTCCAGTAATCTCCTTTGTATAAAGCGGGTTTGAGCTTTAATTTTGGCGTGGCAAAACTAAATTGATTAGGACTGTTGGCCATATCTTCGTAAAGTGTCCACACCGGTTGATATTGTGGATCAAGAGCTTTTTTGTACTCATTTTTTATATTCACAGCGAAGATTTGTGCTAGGCCATTACGTAGGGCTTCCCATTCAGGATGGGCATAATCTTGGGTAACATTCGGATCTTGTTTCAGGTAATTATTGATACCTAAAAAATAAGTTTGTGTCACCGCATCAATTTCCGAATAGGCTCCTTCTATCGGGTATTCGTATACATGATCTATTGGGTTAAATTGAGCTTCACCAATACCTGTTTTTCCAATAATATTTACCACTTGATTTGTTCCGGCGTTATCTAAGCCAATATGGTTTAATTTATCCTTAAACCATTTTGCAGATGTTGTACTGAAGGTGTGAATGCCTACTGCTGATTTCGATAAGTTGCCGTTGTTTAGGTAGCTAAAAATCCCATCCGGTTCCGTGTCCCACATGGGTACTGTGCCGTTCATGGGTTCAAAGTACTCTAAAGTGGAAATTTTAGTATCTGATGCACAATCTACCAATACATAAGATTCTGGCAGCGGTCCAATGGGGTCATTGTCTGTAAAAAATCCAGTTACAGGAACTGTAACTGTACCATTGTACCAGGTTTCTGCACTGCGTGTTTTTCCACAAACCGGTTCGTATAAATCGGGTTTATTACCAATGCCTACTGCATACCAGGCATTACGCAAGGATAAATCCGCTCTGGAATTAACCTGATAGCCCAAATCATTCAGGGTTTTAAAAGATTGCTCATAAACGTCTAAATAGGTAGAGATGGCTGATAATTTCTCGGTGAAGGTTTTGAACGTTAGTTTTAGGGCTAACTTGTAATTTTCTGTTTTATTGTCAGGAATCAGTGGAATTTGAAAAAAGGGTTTAGCCGGATTGTCATCCACAGTACCCTTACCTAGATGGTTGAGTAAGTAAAACCAATATTTCAGAATGGAGCCATTGTTGTGAATCTCATATCCGACATCGCCGGGTGTTTTATAATTTACACCCAGAAATGTATTCGGATGGTTAAATAGTTTAGGTTTGTCGAAGGTGTAGAAAATTAGATTTGGGATTGCAACGGCATACTCTGGTACTTCGTGCCAATCGGGATTTTCAAACTGTTGCGGACTCAACCAATTGGCATATGCATTTGCTATAATGTCACAAAATCCCTCATCCAACTCTCTGCGGTAGATACTTTCGGCAGCAACACTATAGCCCGGAATGCTAGAAATCATGCCATGGCCCATTTCGTGCCCAATCATACTCCGGCCTACATTCTGGTCATTCTCCGGTGTTTTGTAGAATATTAATTTGTTTTGACCTTCTATATACTCCGCTGAGACGCTACCTATGGCATCAACCCAGGGTTTGATTTCTACATTAATCACTTTTGCTCCGGCTTTATCCAGGCCATCCCAATTCAACAAATCGTGACTGAACTTGGTAAATTTTTGAGTACCCTCCAAAGCAGTAATTCCTACAATTCCTGGCACAGGGCTAGTAAAATTTGGCGAAACAGGATCATTGAGGTATTTGAGTTGATCAAAAGGACCTTTGAAATTCAATTCGTTCTGATCGTGGGGAATGATGCTAGCAAAGGCACTCAGGTTGTTAGCGGCATCGCTGGCGGCTACTTGTACTTGTGCATACAGTCCTAATGCCGGATCTCTGGGTGAGGCTAAAGCAAGGCCCGTAGTGTAATTGGGACCGAATAGTTCAAGAGGTTTTGCCGGATCGTATTCGGTACTTAGGTAAGGCAGATAAGCGGTAGCATAGAGGTTTTGATTGCCATAGTATAAGGTAGGAATGCCCGTGAGGGAATAGGTTTGCGGATTAAACATCCAACCTAGTCCGGTAAAGGGATAGCTGCCACTTGGGTCAAATACTATAGGCTGATAAAACTTTTGAGCTTTTGTTTGCTCATTCAGTCCAAAAGATAGTAATAGGATTACAAACAGACATTTACAAATAAGAACATGCCTGGCCAAAAATGTAGGTGATTTTTTCATTTTTATGGTTTATTAGGTTAAATAAACCATAGAATATCACCAAGTCTTGAATTGTTTTAACTACTAGTAAATAAAGGGATAAGATGCGGATTTAAAACGACAGGCAGTCTTCTTGAGCTGATGAAATGCACAAGTAAACTAGCCGAGCTTCTTGGCATCATTCCAAAATAGGTCCATTTCTGAAAGCGTCATATCTTTAAGATTTTTACCCAGTTCTTTGGCTTTGCTCTCTAAGTATTGAAAACGTTTGATGAATTTTTTGTTTGTCTTTTCCAAAGCATCTTCGGGATTGATATTGATGAATCGGGCGTAATTGATGAGTGAGAAAAGTAAATCGCCAAATTCCGATTCTGCCTTTTCTTTATCTATCGCATGGTTGTCTGCAGCGTTAAATTCAGCTTTGAATTCTTGCATCTCCTCTTCCACTTTTTCCCAAACCTGAGCTTTTTCCTCCCAGTCAAAACCTACGCCACGGGCTTTTTCTTGAATCCGGGAAGCTTTAATGAGTGCAGGTAGTGAAGTAGGTACCCCACTTAAAACAGATTTGTTTCCTTCTTTTAATTTCAGTTGTTCCCAGTTCTTTTTAACATCCTCTTCGTTGTTTACGACCACGTCGCTGTAAATGTGTGGATGCCGGGAAATTAGCTTATCGCAAATGCCATTCAGTACTTCGGTAATGGTAAATGCCTTGGTTTCAGAGCCAATTCGGGCATAAAAAACCAGGTGCAGCATAATGTCGCCCAATTCTTTTCTAATCTCCTCCATATTGCCATCTAAAATGGCATCCGATAGTTCATAGGTTTCCTCGATGGTCAGGTGACGAAGGCTCTCCATGGTTTGTTTTTGGTCCCAAGGACATTCTTCCCGCAACGTATTCATGATAATTAACAAACGTTCGAAAGCGCTGGTAGGTGATGCTGCCGAAGCAGGGGGAATGTGAGCCATGTGGTAAAAATAAAGAAATGCACATAAAAAATCCCCTTCAGTTTGTGCCGAAGGGGATTTAAAAAAATTTTGGTTTATTAATCGAGCTTAGACGTAATTTCTGAGCTTAAAGGATCTACTTTTGATGGGAAATAAGCAACATAATTGCCATTTTCATCAATTAAAAATTTACCAAAATTCCAACCCACGGTTACATCTTGTACACCATTATTGGTTTTTTGGCACAACCACTGATATACTGGGTGTTGATCTTTCCCTTTAACATCAATTTTTTCAGTCATTTGGAAAGTTACGCCGTAATTTTTTTGGCAGAATTCCCCAATTTCTTCTGCAGTACCCGGTTCCTGACCCAAAAACTGATTGCAAGGGAAGCCCACAATAACTAATTTATCTTTGTAGCGTTCCTGTAATTTTTGGAGAGATGCATACTGCGGGGTATAACCACATTTTGATGCTGTATTCACACACAACACTTTTTTGCCTTTAAAATCTTTAAATCTAACAGTTGTTTGGCCGTCTAGGCTTTTAATGGATAAATCATAGAACGATTTTCCGGCAACGGTATTCACTTCATTTCCCTTTTGGAAGAAGTTTAAATAGTACAAAACAGCTGTTCCGGATAGGATTAATAAAGCCGCAGAGATGAGTATTTGTTTCATTTTGAATGAATTTTTAAACGAATTTATGATTTAAAAATGATCCACAAAGTATAATTAATGTCAGATTATCCGACACATAAATGCTTAATTTGCAGTATGAATTCATTTGCTCCAAAATCCGCACAAGACTCTTTCGTAGTGATGAACGAATTGGTATTGCCCAACGATACCAATACCTTAAACAATTTAATGGGAGGGCGCTTACTCCATTGGATGGATATCGCGGCGGCTATTTCAGCTCAAAAACATTGCAATCGTATCGTGGTTACTGCTTCTGTTGACAATGTTTCTTTCCATCATCCCATTAAATTAGGTGATGTGGTGACTCTGGAGGCCAAAGTAACTCGGGCATTCAATACATCTGTGGAAGTTAGATTGGATGTTTGGGCGCAAAACATTCCTTCGGGCACCAAATTTAAGTCGAATGAAGCCTATTTCACCTTTGTTGCCTTAGATCAAAATGGTAAAACCATTCCAGTGCCTGAATTGAAGCCGGAGACAGAGGAAGAGAAAAAATTGTTCGACGGTGCTTTACGCCGCAGGCAATTACGCCTGATATTGGGCGGAAAGATGAAACCGGATGATGCTACAGAGCTAAAGGCACTCTTTATTAAGGAAGGTAATTAACTTCCCAATTCAATAATCCTGTCGAATTCTGCTACTTTAAGCGGCATTACCGATAAACGCCCCTGACGTACCAGAGCAATGTCTTTCAACCGGTCGTCGTTTTTAATTTGGTTAAGCGTAACCGGATTTTTAAGCGTTTCTACGGGTGCCAGATCAACTACAACCCAATTGGTATCATCAGTTGTTGGATCCTGATAAAACTCTTTAACCACTTTAGCCACCCCAACCACACACATGCCTTCGTTGCTGTGGTAAAATAGTACCAAATCACCTTCTTTCATCGCTTTCAGGTTATTACGTGCCTGGTAGTTCCGAACGCCATCCCAAAAAGTGCGACCGTCCTGATTAAATTTTTCCCAACTGTACTTAAAGGGTTCCGATTTTACTAACCAATAATTCATGTTTTTATTTAGTGTATGATTTTATAGATCAATTCTTTTAATAACTCTCCGTCATTAACATTTCCTGTCGAGTCAACTCCTTTTGATTTAAGATCGTAGGCTCTCAAAAAGTTGAAAATGCGAAAAAGTTTGGCCTTATCGTAATTGCGGCCGGCCAGTTCATAGTCTTTAACAAAATATGGATTTACACCCAGTTCTCGGGCCAGTCCCTGCGGGCTACGGTCAATAGCGTAATGGTATTTTAATACCTTGCTGAAATACGTGTTTAATACGCCCAAAACCATTTGTATGGGATTAGATTTCGGATTAGCGCCAAAATAATCCACAATTTGGTTGGCTTTTAATACATTTCGTTTGGCCAGGGCATCCTGTAATTCAAACACATTGTATTCTTTACTGATGCCGATGTTATCCTGAATTTGTTCGGGTGTTATCTCATGCCCGGGAGCCAGGTTGAGGAATAATTTTTCTAATTCATTGGCAATTTTAGAAAGATCATTACCCAAATATTCTGCTAGCAGGGCAGAGCCACGAGCATGAATACCGAAACCTCTTTCTTTAACAAAATCTTCTATCCAGCCCGGAATTTTGTTGTCGTATAAAGCCGCTGATTCAAAAACGACGCCACTTTTTTCTATGGCCTTATAGGTTTTCTTCCGCTTGTCGAATTTGCCGTATTTGTGGCAAAGGACTAAAATGGTACTTGGTAGCGGGTTTTCCAAGTAAGCCAACCAGGGATCTGAAGCTTTTTTATCTTCATCTTCTTTTCCCCATTTTACTTCTTGAGCTTCCTTGATGAGCACAAATTGAAAATCACTCATCATGGGGTAGCGTTTTACCGTATTCAGGATGGTAGCCACATCGGTATCTTTGCCATATAAAATGGTTTGATTAAAGCCTTTTTCGGCCTCATTTAATACGGTTTCTTCCAGTAAATCGCTGATTTTATCGATATAATAAGGCTCCTCGCCGTGTAACAGGTAAACCGGCTTAAACTTTCTGCTTTTGATATCTTTGAGGAGTTCGCTAATCGTCATTGGTGTTGCCAAATTACAAATATTTCAGGCATTTTTCTGAACTTAGGAGCCGATGGCCGTATTCGAACCTATTCCCTTGAATTTACCCGTTTATCCGCTGCGTTTAAAAGATGAAGCTGGGCTGCGTTGGGTATTTGATGAGGTGCGCAAAAAATTCTTGGTCCTTACACCCGAAGAATGGGTACGTCAGCATTTGGTTCATTTTTT
>JACCDI010212460.1_pt1 | contig 15587 bp, 10 predicted proteins | sample 7442791 | NCBI WGS metagenome assembly JACCDI01 (sample SAMN15323434, study PRJNA562643) | freshwater metagenome | isolation source: river surface water | place: USA:Blue River Watershed | collected 2017-08-15 | reverse complement strand
TACCTTGGTTGAGCTGGTCATTGGGATGCTAGTGCTCGCTGTTGCATTAACACTGATAACAAGTGTGCTTGGGCCCATGATGCGCTCCAGTAGTGAAACTTGGCATCAGGTACGCGCCGCAGAGCTTGGCCACAGCCTAATGAACGAAATTACCAGTCGTGCTTTTGATGAAAACAGCCCGCGCGGGACCACAGTGTTGCGCTGTAACCAAGCAGGCGCATCTGCATGTATTGCGAGCATTCCGGCATGTCCTGCAACCGGAATGTCTGCGGCGACGGAAGAATCGAGCCGGGAGCTTTATGATGACATTGATGATTATCATTGTTTGCGGCTCAATGGCACAGCCTTGAGTAATATCCTGAATGAAAGTCTTGCTGACAGTTATGTTGGCTATCAGTTAAGCGTGACCATTAGTTATGCGGGTTCTGATTTGGCCGTTGCTAACTCATTGATGAAACGCATTGATCTGCAAGTGACGACACCAACTGGTGATGCCTTGGCATTTCGCAGTTACAAAGGGAATTGGTAATGCGGCGGCGTTTGGGCTTTACCTTAGTCGAATTGATGCTGGTGATTGTGCTTTTGGGCATCATGGCGATCAGCGTGACCCGGTATCTCGAGTTTGGTGTTGGCATGTATAGCCAATCCACTGAAGTACAGCATGCACTGCAGCAGGGACGATTTGCGCTTGAGCGACTTTCGCGAGAATTGCGCCAGTCAGCGCCAAGTAGTATTCGCATTACTGAGGACGTTGCAAATGGCGTGAGTTGTCTAGAGTTTGTGCCGGTGGCACAAAGTGGCGTTTATGCAAACTTACCCCTCTTTCCGCTACGTCGCGATTGGATGTCTGTTGTCAGTTTAGATAGCGCATGGTCGGGGCAAACTGGCGATCGAATCACGGTGTATCCAACAGATCCTTCTCATATTTATCAAAGCTCGCAGCTAAGAACAGCAATACTGGGTACGCAAAATTTGGATGATGGTGATAGTAATGTTCACACGCAACAAGTGCGTTTAGCCCCGCAAGCGGGCCTTGCCGCGACTTTTGCCACAGAGTCCCCGCAAAAACGGTTTTATTTACTCAGTCAACCCGTGAGTTATTGTCGAAGTGGCAGTCAGTTATATCGATACAGCAATTATGGCTTTCAGGTCGCTCAGCCCATGCCGCCTGCCGTCACAGCGGAATTGATGGCTGAAGGATTGAGCAATTTACCGACCGAGCCTATTTTTCGCTACGATAGCCCAGTGTTAACACGCAACGCGGTGGTTCATCTTATCTGGCGGTTTAGCCTGACACAGCAGCAGCCAGATCTATTTTTTAACCATGAGGTTCATCTACCAAATGTGCCTTAATTTGCCATATTTATCTTATCGGGTGCACAAACAGCAAGGGTCGACCTTGGTATTTGCGCTCTTTGTGATAGTGCTCATCAGTGCCTTAGTGCTCGGATTGTTGTCGCAGCAGTTTAGTAGCAGCACATCTGTGAGTTATGAGGTGCAGGGGAATCGCGCATTTAATGCAGCCCAATCAGGGTTGCAACGGGGATTAGTGCAACTGTACCCACTAAGTGGCAGCGCCACTTGTGCCGGAGTTGCACCAAATATTAGTTTCTCTGGAACCGGTTTGGCAGGTTGCAGTGCTGTTATTAGCTGCTTATCGGTGAGTAATCCCCAAGATCCGGCGAGACCACTTTACCGCCTGCAAAGCCAGGGAACTTGTGTCGCGAATGAAATTACCACCAGTCGTGTGGTTATTATGGATGCGTACTAATGAACAAGTGGCTGTTGAGTTGCTATTTGCTATGTTGCACTGTCTTCTGTTTGCCAGTGTTGGCGGAAACTTGCCCGCAAATTTGGACCAGCGCTGTACAAGGCACTTCCGCGGTGCCGGCCAGTGTCAGCTATAGCCCATCAAGCCCAACTAGCATCAGTAGCCTTAACACCACGCTTTCAGCTGCAGACTATCAATTAAGCAATGGTACTGTTGCCAATAACACCACGCTCACAGCGAGTGGACCGACGGTGCGCATATTTTTTAATGGCAGTTTATCGATTGGCAATAACGTGAATTTAAATGCGTTGGGTAACGCCGAAAATTTACTGATTGTCGCCACTGGGTCAATTTCTATCGGCAACAATGCGGTGATCAAAGGATTTTTGCTTGCTGGCGGTTCAGTTCAAATCGGCACTGGCAGCCAAGTGACTGGGGCTATCACGGCAAAAGGTTCGGCGGCAAATTTTGGCACAGTCAATTACGACACCACCGCGCTCTCGCTGTTACAAGGTGGTGTGGTTTGCGGGGCCGCTCTGGAATGTTTTAACGATACTTTCCAAGATGCCGCGTTATCGAGTTCATGGGTCACCAGTCGCAGTAGTGGAACTTTTACCCCGTCACCAGTCAATGGCCGGTTGCGGTTAACGCAAGCTGTGACTAACCAAGCCACTGCAGCATCATTTCAGCGTTTATTTCCTGGCGCGCAGAATTTAGTAACAGTTGAATTTGACCACCTTGCCTACGGCGGAAATGGTGCTGATGGTATTGCAGTAGTATTTTCGGATTCGGCAATTACTCCACAACCAGGCTCATATGGCGGCCCACTGGGTTACGGTACTCGGTCTGGCGCTGGTATTCCTGGTTTTGCTGGCGGTTGGATCGGCGTCGGACTTGATGAATTCGGCAACTATTCCTGGGAAGGTGGGACTGGTGGACCAGGTGGCCAACGTCGGCAGTCTGTTGTGGTTCGGGGTTCTGGTGCAGGCACCGCCGGTTATCGATATTTAGCCGGGACTTGCAGTAACGGCACCACTAATACCAGCGGGAATTGTTTGTCGCCGACGGTCGATAATAATCAAAATTCACCGCATCGTTACCGCTTGACCATAGATTCACGAGTTACCAATCAGTCGTTGGTGAAAATTGAGCGCAATACTGGGAGTGGATTTCAAACCCTAATTAATAGCTTCAATGCCATTGGTGCCACAGGCCAGGCGGCGGTGCCGACTAACTTTTTACTCTCGTTAACCGGATCTACCGGCGGCTCAACTAATATTCATGAACTCGATAATCTGCAAATTTGCGCATTACGTTCATCACCGGTCGGTCAGCAAATAGATCATTTTGAGTTTGTCCACTCGGGAAATCCACTGACCTGTAATCCCGAAACGGTGACAATCAAAGCCTGTGCGAACGCCAGTTGCAGTAGCTTAGTCACCAGTCAGGTCACCGCGACCTTACAACCGACCAGTGGATGGCTTAGCGGCAGCGGCATTTCCGGCAATGTCATTACCTTTAGCGGTGGCTCAGCCACAGCGCGGCTAAGTAAAACTTCAGCAGGAAGCACAGTACTTGGTGTTTCAGCATCCACACCGGCGACCAAGCCTTTTGCCACAACATTATGTAACAACGGCAGTTCGTTATCGGCAGCTAATTGCACGCTGAATTTCGCTAATGCCGGTTTTATTTTGGATGTTCCAAACAAGCTCGCAAATAAAATAGCCACAGGGATCCAAGTACGAGCGGTGAAAACAGACGATACCAACCAATGTGTGCCAGGGTTTGCGAGCGTCACTCGTCCGCTAAAGTTTTGGTATGACCGAGTCAGCCCAAGTACTTTCCCTGCGATTGCTGCTGTGCCGGCAGTGCAAGTGAACGGCAGTGCCATTAGCGCGAGTTCGGCAACGCCAACCATCTTAAATCTCAGTTTTAATGCCCAAGGTATAGCAACAGTTACCAGTAACTATGCTGATGCCGGCACACTTAGATTAAACGCACGATACGATGGCACAAGTACCAACAACGATCTTGGCTTGGTCATGACCGGGGCCGACCTGTTTGTTAGCTATCCAGCAGGACTTTGTGTGCAAAGTGCGCAGACTTGCGCGTTGAGTGCTTCGGATAGTGCTTATGCAAGTTGTGCACTTGCATATAAAGCAGGCCAAGCAATCCCTGTCACGGTGAGCGCCAAAGCGTGGCAGGTGGATGGCGACACTGATTTCTGTTCTGGCAACGGCTCACTATATAACTTTGTTCAAGCCAATCTACCGCTGAGTGTGCAACTGCTCGCTCCGAGTGGCGGCGCCGCGCCTACACTAACGCCAAGTTCGGTTAACTATGTTGCCAGTGCTCAAGCGAACCTTAGTAGCAATATCGTCATTGGTAATGTTGGTGTTTACCGGCTGAGTGCTGGTAGTCGTACCTTAAGTTACGAAGGGATTAGTCTTGATCTATTAAACAGTCAACAACAAGCGCTCGGCCGGATTGGCCCGGCCAGTTTTAGTTTAGATAGTTCGGCAGTGACTGCTGCTTGCAGTGGTTTTAGTTATCTAGATCAGCCGCTTACGATGCAATATCAATTGTCTGCGCGCAATCTGGCGGGGCAAGTGACTAGTAACTATTTTGGCGCTTTTGCCAAAGCCAACCTTAGTCTGGTTGCTGAGAACGACAACAATGGCGTTGCTTTGAGTAGTCGCATCAATAGCCTTGGCGGCGCATTTTACAGTTGGCCAAGTTTTGCGAGTGGCAACTCCGGCATCGCGAGCAAAACTGGTTATTCCTTTGCGCTCAGCCGCGCGGCAAGCCCTGAGGCTCCATTGAATACCCTTCGCTTTGGTCTGTTGCTTGATGATCAAGAAAGCGGCGCGACTTCATCACTAAGGGCTACTCTTGCAAGCTTGGATCAGCAAGTAAATACCAACAGTAATTGTCAAACAGCGGGCACTTGTACTAGTAAGCAACTTGGCACATCGCAGCAATTCCGTTATGGCCGTTTAGTGATACTCAATGCGCTGGGATCGGAAAAGGCGACGTTACCTGTACAACTTAAAGCCGAGTATTATGATGGCGCACAATTCATCGCAAATCCGCTTGATCAGTGCTCTGTTGTAAATCCAGCGCGATTAAGCGTTGGCGGCACTCCTGCACTCGCGGTCAGTGGCAACAATACGCTACTGCAAAATGGAATTAGTGGGCCATTTGATTTACTCATAAACGCGCCAGGACAAGAAACTCGGCGTACACTGAGTTACGACCTCTCAACCGCGCCATGGTTACAGTATGATTGGACCCCAGGCGACGCGAACTTGTTAGAAAACCCCCAAGCTGAAGCGCTCTTTGGCGGCTTCCGAGGTAATAACCGACAGATTTATTGGACAGAAAACTAGGGTCTTTAGACCTTTGCAGCAAGCTTTCACAACCCCATAGTGATGTTGCTTGGTTTAATTTCGGAAAAGTGTAAGATAGAGCTATTTTCTAGGCGTGTAATTCCTTAAAATACGCGCAAAATTTTGTCGCGCAAAATGGTCCCAGTCGTCATATAACAGTATCGAGTTGCAAAAATGCTAACGTAGGTACGCGGTACCCGATACTGTGATATGCCGATTGGACAATGCCTCTGCCTAGCGGCTTGGGCTCTTTTGTGGTTGTTGGCGTCCATTCAGAAGGATTAGCACTTTTCATGTTTAAAAAATTACGCGGTTTATTTTCCAACGATTTGTCCATTGACTTGGGCACGGCCAACACATTGATTTATGTTCGTGATCAAGGAATTGTGTTGAATGAACCATCAGTGGTTGCGATTCGCCAAGAGCGCGCTGGCGGACCAAAAAGTGTAGCTGCCGTCGGACATGCCGCAAAACGCATGTTAGGCCGCACACCTGGCAACATTAAAGCTATCCGTCCAATGAAAGATGGTGTTATCGCCGATTTCTATGTGACTGAAAAAATGCTGCAGCATTTTATCAAACAAGCTCACAGCAACAGTTTCTTACGTCCAAGCCCACGAGTTCTGGTTTGTGTACCTTGTGGTTCTACACAAGTTGAACGCCGTGCGATCCGTGAATCCGCACAAGGTGCTGGTGCTCGTGATGTTTATCTGATCGACGAGCCAATGGCGGCGGCAATTGGTGCTGGTTTGCCAGTCTCTGAAGCAACAGGTTCGATGGTTGTTGATATCGGTGGTGGTACTACTGAAGTTGCCCTGATTTCCTTAAACGGTGTGGTCTACTCGTCATCAGTGCGTATTGGTGGCGATAAGTTCGACGATGCCATTATCAACTACATCCGCCGTAACTACGGTATTTTGATTGGTGAAGCAACTGCTGAACGGATCAAAATGGAAATCGGTTCTGCATACCCAAGCGACGAAATTCTGGAAATCGAAGTTCGTGGTCGTAACTTAGCTGAAGGTGTGCCACGCAGCTTCACTATGACCAGCAACGAAATCCTCGAAGCGTTACAAGAGCCATTAGCTGGTATTGTCAGTGCGGTCATGGTTGCGCTTGAACAATCTCCACCAGAGCTGGCTTCAGATATTTCTGAGCGCGGCATGGTATTAACTGGTGGTGGCGCGTTATTACGTGACTTAGACCGTCTGTTAATGGAAGAAACTGGTATTCCAGTTGTGGTAGCCGAAGATCCGCTGACGTGCGTAGCGCGCGGAGGTGGTAAAGCGTTAGAAATGATCGATGTGCATGGCGGCGATGTATTTAGTTACGAAAACTAATAATTCGCAGCTCGCGTCGTTATGAAACCAATCTTTGATCGCGGACCTTCACTCACGTTACGGCTGTTTATGGCCTTACTGGCGAGTGTTGGTCTGATTACCGTGGATCATTACACTGATGCCTCCGTGCAAATACGCAGTTACTTAACTGCATCGGTGGGTCCACTGTTCTATCTCGCCAATTTACCGCAAGATATGTTGTTCGGTGCATCTGAGCAATTTAAGTCCCATCAGAAAGTACTCGAAGAGAATCAGGTCCTCAAAGACACGCTGTTACTGCAAAATGGTCAGTTGCAACGCCTACAGTTTCTGCAGCAAGAGAACGATAAACTTCGAGCGTTATTAGGCGCTAGTCCTGTGACTGAAGGTAAACGCTTGATTGCTGAAGTACTTGCTGTTTATAGCCATCCATTTAGCCATCAAATTGTGCTGAATAAAGGCAGTAACGACGGTGTGACCGTTGGTCAACCATTGTTAGATGACTTGGGCGTGCTTGGGCAAATCGTCAGCGTTGGACCCGCTAGCAGCCGTGCGTTGTTGATTGTTGACAACACCCACGCAATTTCCGGTCGAATTGAGCGCACTGGCTTAAGTGTGGTCGCCGAAGGCATTGGCCAAGCTGATACATTGCGCTTGATCCATCTTCCGCACAGCACCGATGTCATAGAAGGCGACCGTTTGGTTACGTCAGGTTTAGATGGTGTTTTCCCAGAAGGTTATCCGATCGGTCGTATTTCGAAAGTGCAACGTGATGCGCGTCAGCCATTTTTGCAAGTTAATTCAGAGCCTTACGCCAAGCTAGATCGCATCCGGTACGTATTGTTGGTATGGCCACACCATGGAACTTCAGTGGCAGATCCGCAAATTATTGCGCCTGAGTCAGAAGAATCCGGCAAGGAGCAGCGATAATGTCGACCAATTGGCGGTTTTTATGGGTTCATGTGACTGTGGTTTTGGCACTGTTGCTGTTGGTGATGCCGCTGCCAGCTGCCGTCAATTTATTTCGCCCAGACTGGCCATTATTAGTGCTGACGTATTGGGTCTTGGCGTTACCGCACCGCATTAGTATTGGAACTGCTTTTGTTTTTGGTTTCCTCGTTGATGTGATGGTTGGAACTATTCTTGGCGTGAATGCCTTAGGCTACTCGGTGGTCGCTTTTATTGTGGCGGCTAACTACGCAAAAATCAGAAACTTTTCGATTTTGCAGCAAAGCTTACTGATCGGCTTAATTTTTGCGTTTTATCACTTATTAATTTTCTGGCTCAGTCATTTTCTGACTGGCGTTAGTTTCCGCATGGCATATTTGTGGCCCGTGTTAACCAGCATGGCGCTATGGCCTTATATCTTCTTGTTTTTACGTCGTTTCCGGCGAAAATTGAAAATTCAATGATATGACCACTATTGCGCTTGCCTCCGCGTCTCCGCGACGCCGTGAATTATTGACCCAATTAGGTGTCAATTACCAACTCGTTAAAATTGATGTTGATGAAACGCAACTTCCTGGCGAATTGGCCGCTGACTATGTACTACGCTTAGCAAAAGCCAAAGCGTTGGCCGGTTGGCAGGCGGCTGCCTCAGCGATGCCTGCGCTTGGTGCCGATACCATTGTCGTTGTTGACGGTTTGGTATTAGGTAAGCCTAAAGATCAGGCTGATTTTGTGCGGATGATGAAATTACTGAGCGGCCGCAGTCATCAAGTAATGACCGCAGTGGCATTAGCCCACCAAGGTCAAGTTGATGCGGTAACCGTCAGCACCGACGTTTGGTTTGGTGCGTTATCGGATGATGATATTGAGCAATACTGGCATAGCGGCGAACCACAAGACAAAGCTGGCGGCTATGGCATCCAGGGGATTGCGGGTCGTTACATTGAAAAAATTCACGGTAGCTATTTTGCGGTGGTCGGGCTGCCACTTTTTGAAACAGCACAGCTGCTCGGGCGTTTGACCAAGGCCGGACAAGGAGCTTTATGAGTGCGGAACTGCTATTAAACGTTACACCTAGTGAAACACGAGTCGCGTTGATTGAAAACGGTGTACTCCAAGAATTGCATATTGAACGGCAAGCCAAACATGGTTTAGTCGGCAATATCTATATTGGCAAAATCAGCCGGGTATTGCCCGGTATGCAAGCCGCTTTTGTTGATATCGGGCTTGATAAGGCTGCATTTTTGCACGCCTCAGATATTGTTCAGCGCGATGTGAACGATATCGAAGTCAAAGTTGCTGCGGTAAAAGATATTCGGCTATTAGTGCATGAAGGTCAGTATTTGTTGGTGCAAGTGGTGAAAGATCCCTTGGGCACCAAAGGCGCCAGACTGACCACCGACATCACCTTGCCATCACGTTATTTGGTGTTTATGCCGGGCTCACCCCATGTTGGGGTTTCGCAGCGTATCGAATCTGACGCAGAGCGCCAGCGCTTGAAAGACATAGTGTCGACCTGTCTTGATGACGATAGCGGTGGTTTTATCGTCCGCACCGCTGCGGAAGGCGCTTGCGAAGACGAGTTGTTGCAAGATGCTCGCTTTTTGAAAATGCTCTGGGCGAAAATCCAAAAGCGTAAGCAGAAACATCGTAAAGAAGCGATGTTATATGAAGATTTGACCTTAGCCTTTCGGATTCTTCGCGATTTCGTTGGCAGCGATTTAGAACGAGTGCGGATCGATTCAAAGTTAACTTTTGATGCGCTTGTGACTTTCACTGAGGAATTTATTCCGCAGATGAGTGCGAAGCTCGAATATTATCCGGGTGAACGTCCGGTTTTTGACTTGTTTGATGTCGAAAATGAAATCCAGCGCGCTTTAGATCGCAAAGTCCCACTAAAAAGCGGCGGCTATTTGATCATCGACCAAACTGAAGCCATGACCACTATCGATGTGAATACCGGCGCTTTTGTCGGTCATCGCAATTTAGAAGAAACCATTTTTAATACCAATATTGAAGCAACTCAGGCCATAGCGCGCCAGCTGCGGCTGCGCAATCTCGGCGGCATCATCATCATTGATTTTATTGATATGCAAAGCGAAGAGCACCAAAAACGGGTGCTACATAGCTTGGATGTGGCTCTAGCTCGCGATAAAACCAAGACTAATATTCATGGTTTCTCCGCGCTCGGTTTGGTCGAAATGACTCGCAAGCGCACTCGCGAAAGTCTGGAACATGTGTTGTGTACTGAATGTCCTGTGTGTGCTGGTCGTGGTACTTTAAAAACCGTTGAGACGGTTTGCTTTGAACTGATGCGTGAAATTGTGCGGGTGAATCGTGCTTACGCCGCTGATAAATTTGTGGTTTATGCTTCTCCGGCAGTTAAGGATGCGTTAATTAATGACGAATACCATATCCTGGCTGAATTAGAAGTGTTTATTGGCAAACAAATCAGTGTGGTGATTGAGCCGCAGTATACTCAGGAACAGTTTGACGTGGTGATGATGTAGTGACGAAGCTCAAGCGAGCATGGTACTTCTGTTTACATAAATTATGGCTGCTAGCAGCCGTAACTATTGTGCTATTGGCAACTACAGTCTCGATTCTGCGGTTTGGTTTACCCTACGCGGAAGGCTATAAAAGTAACATCGAACAAATCATCAAAGAGCGTTATGGCGCTGATGTCCGAATTGGCTCTTTAAGTGCGGCTTGGCAAAGTACCGGCCCAACGTTACTCTTACAACAGCTGGTGGTGAAGGACAACAACCAGCAGCCACTGATTAGAATTGTTGAAACTAGGGTCGGTATCGACTTTTGGGGCAGTTTAACCAGCCTACAACTGAAAGCTGAGCATTTTGAATTAAGTGGCTTGAGTTATCAGTTGGACAGTGAAGTGTTGCTATCGCAAACCGATAAAACTAGCAAGACTGAAGCCGAGCCGTTGCTCGGTGCGGTCGAAAAGTTGTTATTCCAACAACTGAAAAACTTCACTTTGGTTGATAGTCATTTAACGCTCACTTCGCAATATACACCGCCAATTCGCTTTGATATTAAACGCTTAGCTTGGTACAACGAAGATGATCGTCACCAAGGTTCTGGTGAGGTGGCCATTGCCGGGGTTACCAATAACAACTTTTCTTTTATCCTCGACTTACATGGCGAAAGTTTAGCGAGCGCTAAAGGCCAACTCTATTTGTCCAGCAGCGACTTGGATGTGCTCCCTTGGCTGGAAAATGCGGTACCGCAAAGTAGAAAACTTGCGCGCGCAGACATTAACTTTCAAGCATGGGGTGATATTGCGCAGGGTACACTAACCCAGTTACAAATCGCCTTAGCAGAAAACAGCTTAGTCTGGACCCATGAGCAAGAACCAAAGCAGTTAACCTTGGGCCAAGGCCAATTGATTTGGAAGCCCATATCAGATGGCTGGCAGTTGCTGTCATCGCCGTTAACCCTAACGTCTGGCACCGAAAGCTGGCCTGATTTACAGTTACAATTAACTCGTCAGGCGGGTGCCTACACAGCCACTGTCCAGCAGTTGCGCTTAGCGGCGGCTGTGCCTTTAGCACAGCTCTTTGCTGAAGATATTTCCGGCGTACAAGAGTTTTTGGCTTATCAAGCGGAAGCGCGGTTCACCCAACTTGCAGTGAAAGTGAACGAGCAACGTTGGTTTGCCAGTGCCGATTTTATTGATTTGACTACAGCACCTGTCGGTGATGTCCCAGGTTTAGACCATTTGACGGGGCATGTCAGCGCTACCAGCGATTACATCCACCTGAATATTAATGGTCGGGATGGCAAGTTGAAGTGGGGCGAAGCTTTTACTCGGGATACTGCTTATCAAAGCTTATTTGCTGATGTGGAAGTGTTAAAACTCAATGATTACTGGCGCTTGCAAATTGGTGAACTGAAGTTACGACATCCGCAATTAGAGCTAGACGGCGAATTACAGATTAATTTTGCTGAAAAATCATCGATGACTTTGCTCGCCGAGTTACGCGGTGTACCAGTCGCCGATGCCCATCATTATTTCCCGACTCGACATATGGGCAAAGATATCATCGATTATCTGACCCCTGCCTTGGTTTCTGGGCATATTCCGGTCGCTCGGGTACTGTGGGAAGGTGAGTTTTCCAGTTATCCGTTTAAAGCCAATGATGGTATTTTTCAGGCAATTGCGACAGTGCAAAACACAGAGTTTAGCTTCGCTCCTGACTGGCCCTCGGTCAAAAATCTAACGGCTGAGCTGATTTTCGAAAATGCCAATATGCTGATCTTAAGCCAACAAGGTGAATTATTCGACCTCGCTTTGGCGGATGGCGTGAGAGCCGAAATTCCAGATTTATATCATGCTGACAATTTATACATCGATATTAAAGCGCAAACTGATGCCGCCAAAGTTAGCGCCTTGATGCTAGCTTCGCCGCTAAGTGGCTCTTTGGGTAGCACTTTAGATCATCTTGGGGTTTCCGGGCCTGTCACTGCACAAATTCGGTTAGATATTAGCTTGAACGATACTGCGGTACTGGCCACTGGTGACGTCGATTTTATGAATAGTCAAATGGCGATCAGGGCACCCGCCGTTGCTGTTAGTAACTTGCAAGGCCGTTTGCACTTTGAAAATGAGCGGATCAGTAGTGAGCAATTACAGTTTGTTACCAGCGGAATACCAATGACGGCAACGCTGAATGGCGCGCAGCAACCAGCGCATTATGCGGTCAAACTGCAAGCAAAAGGCGAACATGATCTCGGACAAATACTCGGTTTAGTATCGCCATCTTGGCAACCTCTCGGTTCAGGACAAGCCATTTTTGAATGGGATTTTGCCTTAGACTTACCGGCTGAAGGATTTGCCTACACCTCCAAAACCCTTGTGGATTTAGCCGCAGCACAACTGCAACTTCCTGCCCCTTTTGGTAAGGAAAGTGCGGATAGTGCGACGTTATTAATTGAAGCCAACGGCAGTCAATTGGGCTCTGCCTTCGAAATCAGTTATGGTGACCAGTTGCGGTTCCAAGCCCATCTGGATCAAGCGAGCGGTAAAGTCGATGAAGCTTTGTTAACGCTAGGAGCCAAAAGCTCATTGTTGCGGCCAGGTTTTTTTATCGAGGCGAACTTAGAAACCGCAGACTTTTCAGAGTGGATCCGCTTTATTAACACACAACTCAGTAATGACCCGGTGGCTGAAGATGGCGTAATGCCAAGCTTAACTCAGGTCAATGCTAAGGTAGCAAAGCTGCATCTGTTTGATGATGTCGACTTTCATCAAGTGGATTTAGCGGTAACCCCGCAGGTCGAAAAGTGGCAGCTCCAGCTACAAGCAGAAGAAGCGAAAGGTGAGTTATTGATCGCCAACGATTTAGCCGCAGGGGGTATTGATGCCCATTTCACTCGCCTGCAATTGATTTTCGCCGATGCTGTGGCGGCTAAAGCGCAAGCAGATGCCGAAAAACTCGCCCGTGGTGATAAGCCGTTGGTTAAGCCAAAACAATTGCCAGATTACAAAGCAATTGAACAAACTGCCTTTAATCAATTCACGCCGATGAACTGGCTGGCGGATCTGCCGGCCATTCGCTTGTCCTGTGATGACTGCGTGATTGGTGATTTCCAATTAGGTCAAGTGGAAGCGCAAGCCGAAGGTGATGGTGAACAATGGCAGCTCCAGTCCTTTGATAGCCGTTTTGCGGGCCATCATTGGCAAGCAAGTGGTAACTGGCTGCGCGATGATGGGTTAGGCCAAACCAACTTGAATGCGAGTCTAAAAACTAAATCACTTGGCGCTCTTCTCGCAGGTTACAACATCAGCTCAAGTATGCAAGACAGTGCAGCAGATATGCAGTTACAGCAATTTAGTTGGCAGGGTGCGCCATTTCAGTTCAATCGCTTAACTTTGGACGGTGATTTAGCATGGCAAATTGGTGAAGGGTCGCTTACTGATTTTAGTGATGGCGGCACTCGGGTGTTTTCGTTGCTGAGCTTGGATTCTTTGGTGCGTAAATTACGCCTAGATTTTAGCGATGTATTTGCCAAAGGTTTTTTCTTTAACAAAATGACCGGCTCCATGCGCATTAGTCAGGGTCTGTCACACACTAATGATACATTTATTGATGGTGTTGCCGGCGATTTAGAGCTTAAAGGCAAAGCTGATTTGGCTGCGCATCAGTTAGATTACAAAATTAGTTTTTCGCCAAAGGTCACCTCAAGTTTGCCAGTGATTTTGGCGTGGATGGTAAACCCAGTTTCTGGTGTTGCAGCCTATGCATTGGATGAAATGTTCCAGTCCGCAGAGGTAATTTCGAAAATCAATTTTGAAGTTACCGGCGATTTCGACTTCCCTGAGGTTGTTGAAACTAAGCGTTCCAGTAAGCAGGTACCGCTACCGGAGCCGTTAAAACAACCGGAGCCTGTGCAAGAGGTGCTGCCAGAACAGCAGCAGATGCAAGAAGCGCCGCCGATAGACGACGAAGAATCTACGCCAGTTTCAGGGAGATCAAGATGACATTGACTTGGCAACTGACCGCTCTCCAAATGACCAGTGCAGCGACCCCCGCTGAAAACTTAATGCAGATCCGTAGTTTGTTAGCGCAAATTCCAGCTGCACGCCCACAGTTGGTGGCTCTGCCTGAGGGGGCTATGTGTTTCGATGGGGCGGTTGATGCCAATCAGTTGTTGCAGGAGCCGTTGGGCACCGGAAGTTGGCAGCAGCAATTGGCTGCGCTCGCTGCCGAGTTTTCGATCTATTTATTAGTGGGTACTTTTCCAACAAAGACCGCGGATAACGAGAAGTTCGCCGCCAGTAGTTTGTTGTTTGCGCCCAACGGCGATTTAGTTGCCGACTATCAAAAAATTCATTTATTTGATGCAGACGTCGCTGATGGCACTGGTAGTTATCGCGAGTCTAACCGCACTGCCGCCGGGCAGAAAATTACTGTCGCAGACTTGCCTGGGCTGAAACTAGGTATGGCCGTATGTTACGACATGCGCTTTCCTGGATTATTTCAGGCGATGCGCAATGCAGGAATGACAGTCTTAGCTTTGCCATCGGCATTTACCACAGTGACTGGCGCTGCGCATTGGCATACACTGCTTAGAGCGCGCGCCATAGAAACACAAAGTTTTGTGTTAGCACCGGCGCAAACCGGCTGCCACCAACAGGGCCGGCAGACATACGGCCATAGTTTAATTATTGATCCCTGGGGAACGGTGTTAGCCGACGCCGGGGAAGCGCCTGGCATAATTTCCGTCGCGGTCGATTTGCGCGAAGTGAGCGCATTACGCGCAAAAATGCCAGTGCAACGCCATAACCGTTTTACAAGTGAGTTCCTATGAATAATGCAGCCTTAATGGCAACAGTTGAACAAAATCTGATTGCCGCTAGTGACTTAACCAGCGCAGATTTATCAAATAGCTTAAGTTATCTGTTTCAACATCAACTGGATTACGCCGATCTGTATTTTCAGTCGAGTGTGCATGAATCTTGGGTACTTGAAGACGGCTTAGTCAAAGATGGCTCTTTTAATATTGAACGTGGTGTTGGCGTGCGGGCTATTAGCGGTGAGAAAACCGGTTTTGCCTATGCTGATGCGATTTCAACGGCGGCATTGCAACAAGCGGCAAGCGCAGCCCGAGGTATTGCAGCGCAGGGTCAACAAGGCCAAGTAAAAGCATTCAGCAAAACTGGCAACAGCATGATTTATCTGCCTTGTGAGCCATTACAAAGCCTGACCAACACTGAAAAAGTGGCGATGTTGCATCAAATCGAAGCCTTTATTCGCAGCTTAGACAGTCGTGCCGAACAAGTGATGGTGAGCTTATCTGGCGTCTACGAGGAAGTGTTAGTTGCGGCAAGCGACGGCACTTATGCTGCTGATATTCGGCCTTTGGTTCGATTAAATTGCTCAGTGTTGATTAACCACAATGGACGTCGTGAACGCGGCGGTGCTGGCGGTGGTGGTCGTACGAATTACAGTTATTTCAACGAAATGCATCAAGGTGAAGCGCGTTGGATGAGTTACGCCCGTGAAGCCGTGCGCCAAGCGCAAGTGAATTTAGTCGCAGTTGATGCGCCAGCAGGCACTATGCCGGTGGTGCTAGGTTCTGGCTGGCCAGGCGTATTGCTGCACGAAGCGGTTGGCCATGGTTTGGAAGGCGACTTTAACC
>JACCDI012168992.1_pt1 | contig 15588 bp, 13 predicted proteins | sample 7442791 | NCBI WGS metagenome assembly JACCDI01 (sample SAMN15323434, study PRJNA562643) | freshwater metagenome | isolation source: river surface water | place: USA:Blue River Watershed | collected 2017-08-15 | reverse complement strand
GTTTTAGCCAAAACCGTTACAAGTGCCACGCTTGCGATAAAAAAGGCGATGTTATTCAATTTGTTCAAGATTATGAAAAGCTAACCAAACACGAAGCACTAAAAAAGTGTACTACAATGATAGAAACCATAACACCAATACAAAAAGCAAATCCAATTGTAAAACAAGAACCAACAGCAATAATAAACACGTACTTCCTTGAAAAAATGTTTTTAAGTTTTAGAAAAGGATTGTTGTGCAGTGAGCCAGCCAAAGAATATTGTAATAGCAGAAATTTAGATTTTGATAAATTAGAAATAGGTTTTAATAGTGGCCAGTTCCATCACGGAGCAAGAAAAGAAGAAAAATTAATCAATGATGCTTTGCAATGCGGACTGCTTATAATGGGCGGAACCAACTCAAGAACAGGCGGACAAGCCTATAAACCTTTTGGAAATAAAGGCATTGTTTTTCCCCTGAAGAATAAAGAAAACGAAATCGTTAGTTTTTATTTTAGATCAACAATTAATAACGAAAATTCAAAGCATTTTTATCTGAAGAACCGACAAGGATTATATCCAAATTATCCAAACCCAGACACCAAGAAATTAATCCTTACTGAAGCTATAATCGATACGGCTAGTTTATTGCAAATCGATGACATAAAAGAAAAATACACACTCCTCACAAGCTACGGAACTAATGGGCTAAACGATGAAATCCTAAACGCCATCAAACCATTAAGACAATTAGAAGAAATCATTTTCTTTTTTGACGGAGACAAAGCAGGAAACGAAGCCGTTACAAAATATGCTGAAATACTGCGAGAACTACATCCAAAAGTAAAAATAAGCCAAGTAGAAACCCCACAAAGCGAAGATATAAACAGTTTAATACAAGGACACGAAAGCGAAATCTTAATCCATTTAATCGAGAACCGAAAAGAGATAGTTTTTTCTTTTTCAATTGAAGAAGCTATAAAAGTTGAAGTTGAAAAACCAACAGAAAAGCAAGAAAAAAAACTTCCATCTTCCAGCTCCCAACTTCCTGCTATTATTGATATTTTAAAACAAGATAATCTATTACAAGAAATCAATAAACTAATCGAACAAAGCGGAATAGTTGGAGAAGCAAACAGCCGATTATTACTGTTTATAATTGCAAGTTCATACAAAACCAAAAGCCCATTACACGCTATCGTGCAAGGAAGTAGCGGAAGCGGAAAAACCCATTTAATCAGTAAAATAGCCGATTTAATACCACAAGAAGACGTACTTCGATTTACAAGAATTACAGAGAGTAGTTTGTATAATTGGGGAGAATACGACCTAGTAAACAAACTGTTAATCATTGAAGATTTAGACGGATTAAAAGAAGAAGCTCTTTTTGCAATGCGTGAGTTAATAAGCAATCAAAGGTTATCCAGTTCGGTAAGTATCAAAGACAAAAAAGGAAACATTAAATCCACCAAAAAAGAAGTAAAAGGCGTGTTTAGTTCCTTGAGTGCCACAACCAAAGGCGAGATTTACGAAGACAATATGAGTAGAAGTTTTTTGTTAGCCGTTGACGAAACCCAGAACCAAACAGACAAAATAATTAACTATCAAAACAAGCGTATAGCGGGAGAAATAAACGAAAAAGACCAAGAGAAAGCCAAAGAGTTACTACAAAAAATAATCAGAGCTTTAAAGGTTGAAGAAGTGCAAAATCCGTATGCCACACAAATACAACTTCCTGAAAACGTACACAAAAAACGAAGATTAAATGAAATGTTCCAAAGCATTATCAAGCAAATAACTATCATTAATCAATACCAAAGAAGAACCCAAAACGGCAGAATAGTAACCGAGATTGAAGATATAGAAAATGCAGTAGAAATCCTTTTTGAAAGCATTATTCTAAAAATAGACGAACTGGACGGAAGCCTTCGACAGTTTTTTGAACGGTTAAAAAAGAAGTTTAAAACCGATGATTTTACCCGTTTTGAAGCAATGGAAACCACAGGATTTAAAAAGACACAATTACAGCATTACATCAATCAATTAGTACAATTAGAATACATCAAACAATACGGACACGGCAACAAAGGATATAAATATAAAATCTTCCATTTTGATGATATCCAAAGCGTTAGGAAGAAATTAAAAGACCATTTTATAAATCAAATCAAGGGACTAAAACCAAATCAAAACCTTTAAAAAAAACCTTGATTCGTGAACTCCTTTAAAAAAACAAATAAAAAAGAGTGAACATATCCAAAACTTAAAACCGAACACTAACGAACGCTAAACGGAAACAAAACGAACACTAGAAAATAAATAACTAACTCATAATTAACAATTTATAATTCATAACTCTTTAGCGTTCGGTCGAAATAAAAAGTACAACCTCAAAAACGTAATAGATGATACTAGACAATACAATAAACGACTTTAGGAGAGAATTATTAAACCTGGGATATAGCAAAACTGTAGTAGATAATTATCCCAAATATGCTCAAAATTTACTGGATTACACTAAAGAAAATCCTCAAAAAATATCCGAAACCCACATAAAAAACTACTACCAATATCTAAAAACAAAACCAAGCAGAATAACAAAAAAAACGATAAGCGAAAGCCATATTTACAGCCAGTTACTAGCTATTAAATTATATTTTGAATACTTGGAAAGAACTAAAACCATAAAGCGAAACCCTTACAATTTAAGAATAAAACAAACCGCCAAAAACGAGAGAATAGTATTTACTCAAGAAGAAATCCAAATCCTTTATAAAAACACTCAAAACCTAGAAGAGAAAATAATATTGCATCTGTGTTACGGTTGTGGATTACGAAGAAATGAAGTAGAATTATTGAACTTGAAAGATGTGAATTTTGAACAAAAATTACTCTTTATTAGAAAAGGAAAAGGTAAGAAACGTAGAGTAATACCACTCACAGAAGCGATTGTAAAAGACTTAAAAGATTATTTTCTAGATACTGAAATCGCTAGAAATGAAACCGAAGAAAGCTTTTTAATCAATACAAATGGTAGTAAAATAAAAGGAAGCACCATTTATAAAAACTTTAAAAAAATACTCAAAAGAACCCAAAGCCTAAAACCCGAAAACTATTGTCTGCACTCGCTTCGCCATAGTATTGCCACACACTTATTAGAAAATGAAATGTCAATCGAAATGGTCAGGGATTTTTTAGGACACACACAACTTGGAACTACACAGATTTATACCCGAATTAATTTTTTAAGAACCAAATTACAACAATGACAATCAAGGATTATTTAAGTGAAAGTTTAATGCAAAGTTCAGTTGAAAGTTATCTTTATGACATCAATACATACAAAAAGAACAATAAAAACGCAGAAAAATACGACTACGGGAAAGTAATGCAATACATTGAATTACTGCGAAATGAACACAGCGTGAGCAATGTAAAAAGAGTAATCGCTTCTATCAAAAAGTATTACGATTATTTAATTGAAATAGGAAAACGAAAAGACAATCCAGCCAGAGCCATAAGAATAAGAGACGGAAAAGAAAACCCAATCCAATTACAAGATTTATTTACCGAAAAAGAACTGCAAATACTGCTGGTTCCAAGAATAGAACGCTATCCGTTTTTAGTGAAAAGAAACAAAATTATAATGAGTTTATTGGTTCATCAAGGCTTACGAATCGGAGAAATAGAACATCTAAAATTAACCGATATTGATTTAGAAAAAGCCACAATCCAAATAAACAAGACAGGAATAACCAACGCTAGAAATTTACCTTTAAAAGCCGAACAAATCCTTTTGCTGTATGAATTTATCAATCAAGATAGAAACAAGCTTAAAACCTTCAGAAATGATGAAAATGCTTTATTGTTAGGTAAACTAGGAAAACCAATTACAAAAGAAGATGTAGATTATTTAATTAGTACTTATCAAAAACAATCCAAAAAAAGATTAACCAGTACAACGATAAGACAAAGTGTAATAGCCAATTTATTAATCAAAAATAATGACTTGAGAATAGTTCAACATTTTGCAGGACACAAAAGCCCGGACACAACAGAAAAGTATCGTCAAACAGGATTAAATGCTTTAAAAACGGCTATCGAAAAACTGCATCCAATCAAATGAATTTAGGTTTAAAAAGGGAAATCCGAATTTAAACAGCAGAGGAATAAAGCGGTCTCCCTCCGGTCGCTTCCTTTGTTCCGCTGGGCTGTTCCAGTCGGTCGTTCCTCCCTCCGTTCCACAGACCACTTGCCACCAAAAAAAAGAGCAGCCAAGAAAAATGGCAGCTCTTTTTTTGTTGTCTGCGCTCCCAGTCTCCACACGGTCGCTTCCTGCGCTCGTCGGGGCTACTACATCCACAATACCGCTTCATTACGTTGCGCTGCGCTGCACTTCATTCCAGCAGTATTGCGTCTGCCGCCCCTTGTTTTTTCAGCGGTTGCTCATTCGCCCAGCCATCGGGGTTTGCTCCGTTATCACTTTGCATTGGAATAAGGAACGCTGTCGCTGATTTGTATTTTTTCCCCGCCGTTACACGCTCACAGCCCTACAGCCCCGAAAAAAGGGCTTCTCGGTCTGTGGTGGCTGTTCGTGGCCGCAACACCGCGTGGCGCTCCTCGGTATTGTTGCGTGAAAAACTCCACAATCCCTGCGGTGCTTCGGGGTGTTAGTTGAACCACAGAACTCAATCGCCGTAGGGCTATGCTCATTTTTTTAGAAGATTGCCAAGGGAGATTTATCTGAAAAACAACATTTACATTTTGGCAATCTTCCAAAAAAATCGAGCGCACGATTAAAGATAATCAGCCGAATTGGGTTGCCGAATTTAGAGATTTAGGATTTTTTGGTTAGTTCATCGATAAAAAAAACACGCTCTTTTTTTTCAATTGAAAGAAAATAGCGAGGTGTGTTTTGAGGCCTCAAAAACCTCTTTGCCCTTCGGGAATCTTAAAACTCCGAAGTCGTTTAGAAATGAAAAACATTTTCTTTTCAATTGAAAAGAAAACATTATTTTTGAAGCACGTTCTTACAAAAAAAAAAATTTTTTTCTCGCGCGAGTACATAAACAAACGCTCACGCGGAGAAAAAATCGAGCAGGGACATACAAGTATAAGTATAACGGGAAAGAGTACCAAGATGAGTTAGGGCTTAATATATATGATTACGGATGGCGTAATTATATGCCAGACATTGGACGCTGGACACAAATGGATCCATTAATTAATGATTTAGATTTCACATTCAATCCTAATGATATTGATGAAAATGATGATGCTCAAGTTGCAATTGCATATCATACTACTTTAGGTAATGGCGGAGGTATCTACAATCGAAATAATCTAAATCCATATACTTATGGTTATAATGATCCCGTTCGATTTGATGATCCAGATGGAAGATGTCCTAATTGCTTTACAGCTATAGCTGGAGCGTTAATTGGTGGTGGTATAGAATTAGGAGGACAATTGCTATCAGGTAAATCTTTAGGAGATGTTGATTGGGCTGATGTTGGCGTAGAGGCTTTAAAAGGAGGACTTATTGGTTCAGGTGTGGGTGCTGGAGGTGCAGCATTACTTGAAGGAGGGTCAGTTGTAGCTAAAGCTTCTTTTGACTATACTAACAATGGTAAAGCTAAAAATATTCTTAACGGAAAGAAAAGCGGTACTGAGGCTGCATTTGATGGAGTTGCAGATGTTGTTGGAGGAAAAATTGGTGGAGCTGTGGGTAAGAAAATTGGAAATCTTACAGAAGGAGCTGTAAAAACAGCAACCAAAGCAGAAACAAAAGCAACTAAGGAAGTTGCAAAGGCAACTAATAAATTTAATAAAGCGACTGACGGTGGTAGAAATATGAGTGGTTCTAAATCAATGGTTGCTTCGAGCAATCTTGAGAAAGCAAAAGGTGGTGCGCAGGTTGCAAGAGGGAATACTGTAAGAGCACAAATGACTAATTCTGCAACTAAAGGAGCTTCTGGGGAAGTGGTCAATAAAGCAACACAAAATTCATTTACAGATAAAGTAAAAAGTTTCTTCGGTTTTTAAAAAAAAATTATGAAAGATAAGATCAAAGTATTTTTAACATTAGCTATTGTGATGGCAGGAATTTATTTTGTTGCGACAAAACTAACAGATATCAGAGATGAAGATATTGAATTCATCAATACAGATTATAAATACTCGAAAGGAGTTGTCACAAAAAAATCAGTTTACAAAGGACATTCGATTAAAGTGAAATATGTGGTTGAAGGTAAAGTCTACACGGGTAGTGATGGGATTGATGCTGGAAATAAAATAAGAGAAGGAGATAGTGTAGATATCAAATATTCAATGACTAAACCAGAATTAATGATTACAGAATTCAACGAACAATTTAAAAAATAGAATATGCTAAACAAAATCAAATTTTTAATGCTTTTGATTTCATTCACAGGTTTTTCTCAAACTTTTGAAGGGAAGATAGTTTATTCAAATACTTATAAGAGCAAAAATCCACAATTAAAAGATGAACAATGGGGTTTAATGTTAGGTGATATTCAAAATTATTTAATAAAAGCAGGCGATTACAAAAGCATAACTAACGGTAAACTTATGCAGTGGCAACTTTACATAAATAAAGACAACAAACTGTATAATAAAATGGCAAACTCTGAAACTGTTTACTGGAATGATGGAAGTGTTCAAGGCGATGAAATTATAAAAGTTGAAGTCAATAAAAATGTTACAGAAGTGCTAGGCTATAAGTGTGATGAGATAATATTGACTTGCAAAAGTGGTATTCAAAAGTATTATTATAACTCAAAATTAGCTGTTAATACAAAATTATTTGTCAATCATAAGTTTGGAAATTGGTATGATTATTTATCAAAATCAAATGCCTTACCTTTAAAGATGATACTTGAAAACCCACAGTTTACAACAATTAGTATTGCAACTGAAATTAAACCAATGAAACTTGAAATTAATACTTTTGAGTTACCAGCTGGAGTAAAGACAGAAAAAAGCAAATATTAAAAAATTCACAAGTTTAAAAAGCAATAAACATAAAAAAGCCCCAAATTGGGGCTTTTTCTATTGTGCTAATTGCTGAATTTTCTTTTTTGTTATAAAAGCATCGAGAAAAGTTTTTACAAGATGTTTTTCGTCAGAGTTTAGTTTTTCTACTTCCTGAAACTGTTTTATAAGTTCCATATCGGTTAGTTGAGCTTCTACTTGCCCCGTTTTACCGTTCATTAAATAATCTGTGCTAGTACCCAATACGGAAGCTAATTTTTGCAATACATCGGACGATGGATTGCTTTTTCCTTTTTCATATCGACCAATTTGTACATAAGTCAAACCTACTTTTTCTGCTAGTTCAGATTGTGTTAGGTTGTTTTCTGTACGAAGTTGTTTTATGCGTTCACTTATCGTTGTCATAATGGATATGTGTATTAGTTTAATACTTAAATATAAGCAAATTTAAGCAATAATACAGTCGTTTATAACATTGTTGAAAAATATAACACATTAAGGTTTTATTAAGTAAAACAATTATGTATTATTGCATAACAAAAAAGTATCATAAAAACTTTTCAACAATGGAAATAGCCGTAATCAAACAAAACTTACCACTAGCGGTAATCCTGCAATACTACAATTTAAAAGAGGACAAAAACAATATGCTCCGTTGTCCATTCCACGAAGATAACACGGCAAGTTTACAAGTAAGTTTTAGCCAAAACCGTTACAAGTGCCACGCTTGCGATAAAAAAGGCGATGTTATTCAATTTGTTCAAGATTATGAAAAGCTAACCAAACACGAAGCCTTAAAAAAATGTACGGCAATGATAGAAACAATCCAACCAGTTCAAAAAGCAACTACAACCACACAAACACCAAACCCAGTAAACGAACAGGAAAGAATGTATTTTCTTGAAAAGATGTTTTTAAGTTTTAGAAAAGGATTATTAAGCAGTCCACCAGCTAAAGAATATTGCAAGAGTAGAAATTTAGATTTTGATAAATTAGAAGTAGGTTTTAATAGTGGGCAGTTCCATCACGGAGCAAGAAAAGAGGAACAGTTAATCAATGACTGTTTAAATTATGGATTACTAACCTTGGCAGGGACTAACTCAAGAACAGGCGGGCAAGCGTATAAACCTTTTGGCAATAAATCAATCTTGTTCCCACTTAAAAACAAAGAAAATCAAATCGTTAGCTTTTATTTTAGAAATATATTGCCAGCGGTGGCTCACCGCCATTTTTATCTGAAGAACCGACAAGGACTATACCCCAATTATCCAAACCCGGACACTAAAAAATTAATCCTTACTGAAGCTATTATTGACACGGCTAGTTTATTACAAATAGACAAGATAAAAAGCAATTACAGCTTACTTACTTGTTATGGAACTAATGGACTAAACGACGAAATCCTAAACGCAATCAAACCATTAAAACAGTTAGAAGAAATCATTTTCTTTTTTGATGGAGATAAAGCAGGTAGCACGGCTACAGCGAAATATAGCGAACAATTAAGAGAACTACACCCAAAAGCCAAAATAAGCCAAGTAGAAACCCCACAAGGCGAAGACATAAACAGTTTAATCCAAGGACACGAAAGCGAAATCTTAATCCACCTAATCGAGCAAAGAAAGGAGATAGTATTTTCTTTTTCAATTGAAGAAGATATAAAAGTTGAACCAAAACAGGAAGTACAAAAAATTACTCCAGAACCAAAACCAAAACAACCCAATTTAGAAAACACCATTGATTTTTTAAAACAAGACAATCTACTACAAGAACTTAACAAACTAATAGAACAAAGCGGAATAGTTGGAGAAGCAAACAGCCGATTATTACTATTTATCATCGCATCAAGCTACAAAACCAAAAGCCCATTACACGCAATAGTACAAGGTTCTTCAGGAAGCGGAAAAACACACCTTATCAGTAAAATAGCCGATATCATACCACAAGAGGATGTAATGCGATTTACAAGAATTACAGAAAGTAGTTTATACAACTGGGGAGAGTATGAACTGGTAAATAAATTATTAATTATTGAAGATTTAGACGGACTAAAAGAAGAAGCAATGTTTGCAATGCGTGAGTTAATCAGTAATCAAAGGCTATCGAGTTCGGTATCTATTAAAGATAAAAAAGGAAATATCAAATCCAATAAACAAGAAGTAAAAGGCGTGTTCAGTTCCTTGAGTGCCACTACCACAGGCGAGATTTACGAAGACAATATGAGTAGGAGTTTTTTATTAGCCGTCGATGAAAGCACAGCGCAAACAGATAAAATAATCAACTATCAAAACCGGCGAATCGCCGGGGATATTAATGAAAAGGAACAAGAAAACGCCAAAGAGTTACTACAAAAAATAATCAGAGCTTTAAAAGTCGAAGAAGTACAAAATCCGTATGCTACACAAATACAATTACCTGAAAACGTACACAAAAAAAGACGATTAAATGAAATGTTCCAAAGCATCATCAAACAAATAACCATTATCAACCAGTACCAGCGCAGAACCAACAACGGTAAAATAGTAACTCAAATCGAAGATATAGAAAACGCAGTAGAAATACTTTTTGAAAGTATTATTTTAAAAATAGATGAACTAGATGGAAGCTTGAGACAGTTCTTTGAAAAGCTGAAGAAGCAATTTAAAACCGATGATTTTACACGTTTTGAAGCAATGGAGGCTACAGGATTTAAGAAAACTCAATTACAACACTACATCAATCAATTAGTACAACTAGAATACCTAAAACAATACGGACACGGCAACAAAGGCTATAAATACAAAATCTTCCACTTTGATGATATACAAAGTGTTAGAAAGAAACTAAAAGACCATTTTATAAAGCAAATCCAAAATCTAAAGCCGAACACTAACGAACGCTAACCGAACACCAAACGAACACTAAAAAAGCTGTAAAACCCTATTATATAAGTAAAAACCATAAAAATAACTCTAGCGTTCGGTCGAAATAAAAAGTACAACCTCAATAACATCATAAGTAATAATGGACGATACAATAAATGACTTTAGGAGAGAATTATTAAACCTGGGATATAGTAAAACGGTAGTCGATAATTATCCAAAATATGCACAAAATTTACTCGATTATATAAAAGAAACACCTCAAAAAATAACAGATATCCATATAAAAAACTACTACCAATATCTTAAAACAAAACCAAGTAGAATAACAAAGAAAACCATAAGCGAAAGCCATATTTACAGCCAGTTACTAGCTATTAAATTATATTTTGAATACTTGGAAAGGACTAAAACCATAAAACAAAATCCGTACACTTTACGGATAAAACAAGCAACCAAAAAAGAACGAATCATATTTACTCAAGAAGAAATCCAACTCCTTTATGCAAGCTGTCAAAACGCCACAGAAACAACAATATTACACTTGTGTTATGGTTGTGGATTACGAAGAAATGAAGTGATATTACTTACTTTAAAAGATATTAATTTTGAACAAAAATTACTCTTTATTAGAAAAGGAAAAGGCAAAAAAAGAAGAGTAATACCACTAACAGAAACCATTGTAAATGATTTAAAGGAATATTGTATTTATACTGAAATCTACAGAAAAGAAGAAATACAAAGCTTTTTAATCAACAGTTTAGGAAATCCAATAAAAGGAAATACCATTTATAAAACCTTTAAAAAATTACTCCAAAGAACCCAAAGCCTAAAACCCGAAAACTACTGTTTACACTCGCTTCGTCATAGTATTGCAACACATCTTTTAGAAAATGAAATGAGTATTGAAATGGTTCGGGATTTTTTAGGACACAGCCAATTGGTAACGACACAGATTTATACCCGAATTAATTTTTTAAAAACAAAATTACATCAATGAGCATCGCCGATTATTTAAGCCAAAGTTTAATGCAAAGTTCCGTTGAAAGTTATCTTTATGATATTGAAAAATATAAAAAAGCTAATAAAAACGCAGACAAATACGATTATCAAAAAGTAATGCAATACATAGAAGTTTTAAGGAATCAGCACAGCGTAAACAATGTAAAAAGAGTAATCGCTTCTATCAAAAAGTATTACGATTATTTAATTGAAACAGGTAAACGAAAAGACAATCCAGCCAGAGCGATAAGAATACGAGACGGCAAGGAAAACCCAATCCAATTGCAAGATTTATTCACAGAAAAAGAACTGCAAACATTATTAGTTCCAAGAATAGAACGTTATCCATTTTTAACCAAAAGAAACAAAATTATAATGAGTTTATTGGTTCATCAAGGTTTAAGAATTGGAGAAATAGAACAGCTACAAGTAACCGATATAGATTTAGAAAAAGCCACAATCCAAATAAACAAAACAGGAATAACCAACGCTAGAAATTTACCTTTGAAAGCCGAACAAATCCTTTTGTTATATGAATTTATCAATCAAGATAGAAACAAGCTTAAAACGGTCAGAAATGATGAAAACGCTTTATTGTTGGGAAAACTCGGAACGCCAATTACAAAAGAAGATGTTGATTATTTAATCAGTACGTATCAAAAACAATCCAAAAAAAGAGTAACCAGTACAACAATAAGACAAAGTGTAATCGCCAATTTATTCGTCAAAAATAACGACTTGCGAGTGGTTCAATATTTTGCAGGACACAAAAGCCCGGAAACCACAGAAAAGTATCGTCAAACAGGATTAAACGCTTTAAAAACGGCTATCGAAAAGCTTCATCCAATCAAATGAATTTAGGTTTAAAAAGGGAAATTGGAATCCAAACAGCAGAGGAATAAAGCGGTCTCCCTCCGGTCGCTTCCTTTGTTCCGTTCGGCTGTTCCAGTCGGCTGAAAAAGCCTCCGTTCCACAGTCCACTCGTCAGCCTAGCACCTGCCAGCCCTGAAAAAGGGCAGGCAGTTACTACGCTTCCTCGCCCTCATCTGCACACGGTCGCTTCCTTCGTTCGTCGGGGCTACTGCGTCCGCAACACAAACCCGCAAGAAAAATGCGGGTCAGTGTTCGCGTCCACCGCCCCTTATGTTTTGGCGGTTGCTCTACCGCCAGCCATCAACCTCAATAGGTACGCCCCAAAAAGGGCTGATTTTATAGATTTGCTCCACTCCGTTATGCTTCTTCGGTTGCCGTTTCACGCTCCTATCCCTACACTTCACTGCGTAAAAACTTCGTTACGTTCTCGGTCTAGGGTGGCTGTCAGTGACCGCAACACCGCCACCCGTTCCGCAAAAAACGCTCCTTGCAAGCACCGCTTTTTTTGCTTCACTTGGGGTGTTTATTGTAGAACCGCATAACTCAATCGCCGTAGGGCTATGCTCATTTTTTTAGAAGATTGCCAAGGGAAATTTATCCTAAAAACAACTTTTACGTTTTGGCAATCTTCTAAAAAAATCGAGCGCAGGATTAAAGCTAATCAGCCGAATTGGGTTGCCGAATTTAGAGATTTGGGCTTTTTTGGTTGGTTCATCGATAAAAAAAACAATCACTTTTTTTTTCAATTAAAAATAAAAATCAGCAAATCCAATCTTGCTTTTTTTTCAACTGAAAAAAAGACTATTTTTGAAAAAGTAATACACGTTCTTACAAAAAATGAAGCTGTCGCGCGAGGACAAATATTGAGCAGGCGCATACAAGTATAAGTACAACGGTAAAGAACTACAAGATGAATTAGGACTTAATGTTTACGACTATGGGGCGAGGATGTATGACCCTGCAAAAGCTCGTTGGGATGTTACTGACGGAAAATCAGAATTGTACTTTAGTAGCTCTCCTTATGTGTATGCCTCAAATACTCCTGTCCAAGCCGTTGACCCAGATGGAAATCTTGTAATTTTTATAAATGGAATGCATTCAGGAGACGGAGGAAAATCAGACTATTGGAGAACTTTTGAAACTGTTCGATATATGACAGGGACTAAAAGTTTTATGGGGTTTACTTGGCAAACCTATGGTAGCTACAGGAGAGAGACAGCTGCTTTTGATAAATCAGTAATGAACCATTTAGGAGACCATAATGCTAAATACGTTGATGGAGCTATGGGAGGTATGAGTGGTAGCCTTCCAAATGATGGTCCTGGTCGTGGAAATTTAAGTTCATCTAGAAGAATAGAAGATGGCTATTATTGGGGTAAATCTCAAGCAAAAGAAATAATAGCAAATTTAGCTAGAGACAAAACTACAGGAGAAATAATAGAAACTATAAAAATTATTACCCATAGTATGGGTGGTGCTTATGGTAAAGGTTATGTTCAAGCTTTACAAGACTACATTAAAACACTTCCAAAAGATCAACAAAGACAAATAAAAATATCATTAGTTGCAGATTTTGACCCTTTTCAAGCAGGTAGTTTAAAAGCTAATAAAAGTGTATATACCCAACAATTTACTCATATTGGAGGTTTAGCAGATGAACGACAAGGAGGTCTTAATGATAGTGATTATCACGAAGACAGTACTCAATCTGCACATTCAATTATGACTTATTTTGGGGATATTAATAGTCTTCAAGAGGGTACTTATAAATGGAATGGCACATCTTGGGAATGTACAACCTGTAAAAAATAAACATTATGAATATCAGCAATATAGCAAAGTATTATTTACTTAATTTTATATATATTCCTATTAGTGTAATTTATGCTTATAGTATAGGGGAAGACACAAATACAATGATATTCTTTGTTTTATTGGCTTTTCTGACTTCATTATTATTATACTTATATGATTTAATATTAACTTTTATAGGAAAAAAAATAATGAATAATAACTCTGTTATTCCTTTTATTATTCCTGTAATACTTATTATTCCTTTTAAGTTTGTTTTGAAGAGTTTAGATTTTGGTGGAAAATATGGTATATTTATTATTATAATAGGAACATTACTAATTAATATCTTCACTTGGTCAAGAATAAGAATAGCAAAAGAAAAATAATCACTTCTTTATTATAACCAAAAACCCAAGCAACTGCTTGGGTTTTGTCATTTATAAATATATCTGAAACTATTATATAGCTTTAAGTTTTACACTATTAATCATTGCATCAAGAGCATAAAGAATACAATTTTTATCAGCTTCAGGAAATTTACTAATATCATTTAAACGCTTCAACATAGAAGGATCTTTTAGTAGTTCTCTATCTTCACTCTCTCCCAACAAATAACCTGCGGTTGTCTCCAGTACATCAGCCAATCGTTTAACCACATCAATAGTTGGTTTTACTTCATCACGTTCGTACTTCCCAATAATGGAATGATACGAGCCAATTTGCTTTGCTAACTCTGCTTGAGAAAGGTTTTTTGCTTCTCTAGTACTCTTAAGTTTTTTACCGAAAGTCTCCATCTTTGAAATATTTATGGTATAAAAATCCTTTGTTATTGCTGTTATGGCAAATATATAGACAATAATTGGTATATAAAAACCACAAATAATTTTACCAATGAAATACATTTTATATATTTGTACCAAATATTGTCAGTTGTTAAAAAATAAAAAAAATATCAACACCTATGGAGATAGCAGAAATAAAGCAAAATTTATCATTAGAAAGCATCTTACAACACTACAATTTAAAGCAAGACAAAAACAATATGCTCCGTTGTCCGTTCCACGAGGATAGTACAGCAAGTTTACAAGTAAGTTTTAGCCAAAATAAATACAAGTGCCACGCTTGCGACAAAAAAGGCGATGTTATCCAATTTGTTCAAGATTATGAAAAGCTAACAAAACACGAAGCATTAAAAAAATGTACTCAAATGATAGGAACTATACAACCCATCCAAAAAGCTACACCAACAGAAACAAAAGAACTAACAACTAGCAGTAAAGAAAGAACGGCATTTATAGAAAAAATATTTGCTTCGTTCAAAAACGCAGCTACACGCTCACAACCTGCAAAAGAATATCTACAACAAAGAAATTTAGATCTAAAAAAATTAGAAGTCGGTTACAATGGTGGGCAGTTCCATCACGGACAAAGAAAAGAAGATAGTTTAATACAAAACTGTTTAGCATACGGTTTACTTATCGACAACAACCGAAAAGGCAACACAGGAGAAATAGTTTATACTGTTTTTGGAAAGTACGGCATCTGTTTTCCACTCAAAAATCAAGAAAATCAAATCGTTAGCTTATACTTTAGAAACACACTAAACAAAGAGAATGCAAAACATTTTTACTTAAAAAATAGACAAGGTTTATATCCAAATTATCCAAAAGCAACCACTAAAAAACTCCTACTATTAGAAGCGATTATTGACACGGCAAGTGTATTGCAAATAGATGAAATAACAAATAAGTATGGTGTGTTAGCGTGTTACGGCACCAATGGACTAAATGACGAAATCCTAAAAGCGATTAAGAACCTACCAGAGTTGAACTAAACCTTCGGTAGCACTCGCGTTGATTTTGTACCTTTCAAAGATAATTAAAACTTTGAAATTATGACTACAAAAAAAAACAACCCGGTTATTTTAGGGAAAACAAAAACCTCAATCAAGCCAAGCGAGAAGTCCCGGGATTTGAGGAATTATTGGCACGTTTTGAGCGCACCGTTTCTGTACTGGGCAGAAGCCAAAGCACCTTCAACAATTATTCGCGGCATGTGGCGGCAAT
>JACCDI010303452.1_pt1 | contig 15594 bp, 17 predicted proteins | sample 7442791 | NCBI WGS metagenome assembly JACCDI01 (sample SAMN15323434, study PRJNA562643) | freshwater metagenome | isolation source: river surface water | place: USA:Blue River Watershed | collected 2017-08-15 | reverse complement strand
GGCGCGGTCGCCGTCATTGCCCAGAAGATCAAGCGCTTGATGTGCGGGCATCCAATGGGCGGAATGACCTTTTTCGGTGGGCGGACCAAGCCGCAGAGTGGGCTGGGCGACATAGATCGTGCAGATTTTTTCGGCCCAGCGGTCATAGTCGGGCATATAGCAAAAGCGGCGGAAGGCCCCAAACCTTCGCGCAGCGGTGATGCGCCAGCCGGTTTCCTCCATCACTTCGCGGTGCAAAGCGGGCAGCGGGTGTTCGCCCGGATCAATGCCGCCACCGGGAAGCTGGAATTCGTTATCTGGTTCGGCCTGATGGGTCAGCAGGATGTCATCGCCGCGCAGCAGGATGGCATAGACCCCGGGGCGGCGACGGTAAATCTGCCCCGCTATAACCGGCTCGCCGTAGCGTCTGATCATGATGCCCCCTTGGTGCGACGGTTGCCCTGACTATATAGGCGCGGTATGCCAAGAACGGCAGACTTAGGAAACCCCATATGACCGCGCAGACCATCACCTGGGACGATACCGTCCTTCCCTTTCAGCTTGACCGCGCCGATGTGCGTGGCCGTGTCGCCCGTCTGGACGGTGTTCTGGATCAGGTGCTGAAGCAGCACAGCTATCCGCCCGTGATCGAAGCGCTGGTGGCCGAGATGGCGCTGTTGACAGCGCTGATCGGCCAATCGGTGAAACTGCGCTGGAAGCTTTCTTTGCAGGTGCGCGGCAAGGGCGCGGCGCGGCTGATTGCCACTGACTATTACGGTCCGGCGGAAGAGGGTGAGCCCGCGCGCATTCGCGCCTATGCCAGCTATGATGCGGACCGTCTGGATCATGACGCTGCCCCCTTTAGCCAAATCGGCGACGGGTATTTTGCCGTGATGATCGATCAGGGCGAAGGCATGGTGCCCTATCAGGGCTTTACCCCGATCGCGGGCGGCTCGTTGGCCTCTTGTGCCGAAACCTATTTCGCGCAGTCCGAACAATTGCCCAGCCGCTTTGTGCTGACCTTTGGCAAAAGTCAGGTGCCGGGCGGCCGGTCTCATTGGCGCGCGGGCGGGGTGATGCTGCAGCACATGCCGTCTATCGGCGGCAATCGTCCCGTGGCGGCTGAGGCCGGGTCGGGCGAAGGCGGGCTCTTGAGCCATGTCGACATTCTGTCGGGCGAAGACAGCGAGAATTGGACGCGTGCCAATGCCCTGTTGGAAACGGTCGAAGAGTTGGAGTTGATCGGACCGTCGGTCTCTCCGACTGAGCTGTTGGTGCGGCTGTTCCATGAAGAGGCCCCGCGGGTGTTTGACGCCCAGCCCGTGCGGTTTGGGTGCTCTTGCTCGGAAGACAAGGTGCGGCAAGCCATGTCGATCTACAGCCAAAAAGACATCAAGCACATGACGACCGAGGCGGGCGTGGTGACCGCTGATTGTCAGTTCTGCAGCGCGCATTACGAATTGGACCCAAAGACGCTTGGGTTTGAGGCGAAGAATGCCTGAGGCCGCGCGCCTGCGTGATGCTTTGTTGCGTCCCGCAGGCGCCTCGTCTGATTTTGACCTGAACCCGGCGATCCAGCTGCCGCCCGGCCGCGTGTTGCGGCCTGCGGCGGTTTTGGTGGCGGTTTGGGGGGATCGGCTTTTGCTGACCAAACGCTCATCACGGCTGAAGCATCATCCGGGGCAAATTGCCTTTCCGGGTGGCAAGCTGGATGCGACAGACCCCAGTCTTGAAGCGGCGGCCTTGCGCGAATCGCGCGAGGAGGTGGGCCTGCCCGAGCATCTGATCGAGATTTGGGGCCGCTTGCCCACACATGAAACCGTGACCGGGTTTATTGTGACGCCGATCCTTGGCCAGATTACCGCTGATTTCCGCCCCATCCCCGAGGTGGGCGAGGTGGATGAGGTCTTCACCGTGCCCTTGGCGCATGTGCTGGACCCCAAGTCTTATGTGATCGAGCGACGGCGCTGGCGCGGCGAATGGCGGCGCTATTATGCGGTGCCTTATGGGCCCTATTACATCTGGGGGGCCACAGCGCGCATCTTGCGTGGGCTGGCCGAGCGGGTGGCGCGATGAGGATCACGGGGGACTGGCTGGCGCAGCCCGGCACGCAGGCCCTGTGCGGTGCATTGGAAGCGGCAGGGTATCGGGCGCTGTTCGTGGGCGGTTGTGTCCGCAATGCGCTTTTGGGCGTTTCGGTGGCTGATGTCGATATTGCCACCGATGCGCGGCCTGAAACCGTAACCCGGTTGGCCGAAGCAGCGGGTTTGCGCGTGGTGCCAACGGGGATCGAGCATGGCACGGTGACGGTCATCGCGGGCGGCGTGCCGCATGAGGTAACGACCTTTCGGCGCGATGTGGAAACCGATGGTCGACGCGCGGTGGTGGCCTTTGCCGATGATGTTACGGAAGATGCCGCGCGACGCGATTTCACCATGAACGCGCTTTATGCCGATCTGCGGGGCAATGTGATTGACCCCTTGGGTGGCTTGCCGGACCTTGTGGCGCGGCGGTTGCGATTTGTGGGGGATGCGCATCAGCGCATCCGCGAGGATTATCTGCGGATCTTGCGGTTCTTTCGGTTTCACGCCCATTACGGTGATCCCGGGCAAGGCATGGACGCCGACGCGCTGGCCGCCTCAGCCGAATTGGCCGAAGGGGTGGATGGTCTGTCGCGCGAGCGGATCGGGTCAGAAATCCGCAAGCTTCTTGCCGCGCCCGACCCCGCCCCCGCCGTGGCAGCGATGGCGCAGGCGGGGGTTTTGGCCCGTGTCTTGCCGGGGTCTGATCCGCGGGCTTTGGCGCCTTTGGTTCATCTGGAAAGCGGCCTGCCTCCACGCTGGCAGCGTCGGTTGGCGGCTTTGGGTGGGCAAGAGGTGGAGGAGCGGTTGCGCTTGTCGCGGGCCGATGCGGCGGTTTTGGCCGCCTTGCGCGATGCGGTGGGACGCGGGTGGTCGCCCGCCGCGCTGGGCTGGAAACTGGGGACCGAGGGGGGCCGCGATGCGGTGTTGCTGAGGGCGGCACTGTTGGAAAGCCCCTTGCCAACGGACTGGCAAACTGACGTTGCTCGTGGTGCTGCCAGCGTGATGCCGGTGACGGCGATTGATTTGATGCCTGATCTGCAGGGGGCGGCGCTGGGCGCGCGGTTGAAAGAGATCGAGGCGCGCTGGTTGGCCAGCGATTTGCGCCTGACGCGCGCCGACTTTCTTGACTGACGCGCGCACTCGTCGAGCAGTTCCTGCACTCCTCGCGGTGGTTTTCCGACGCGTGCACGACGTGCTCAAGGAGGTGGCACCTGCTTGCAAGACGCGCTATCTCTGCGCAGCAGAGCAGGAAAGCCATGTTCAAGTTCTTTGAGGGGTTGATTGACCCCTATGCCCCCTATCCCCAAACCGACTCGCCGCCGCGCAAGCTGTGGCCGTTTTTGGCTGACTATATCCGCCCCTTTCGCAAGGTGTTCGCGGCCACCGCCGTGCTGTCGGTGCTGGCGGCTTTTGCCGATGTAGCGTTGATTTGGTACGTCGGGCGGCTGGTGGACCAATTGGCAAACGCTGGCCCTGCCGGGTTCTGGGCGGCCAATGGCGCTGAGGTTGTGGGCGTGGCGTTGGCCGTGTTGATCCTGCGGCCTTTGCTGCTGGTCGGCAATATTGCGCTGTTGCACAACACCATCTTGCCGAATTTTGGCACCATGATCCGATGGCGTGCCCATGCCCATGTGATCCGCCAGCCCGTTGGCTGGTTTGAATCCGATTTTGCCGGGCGCATCGCCAACCGGATCATGCAAACCCCGCCCGCCGCTGGGGATGCGGTGTTTCAGACTTTTGATGCAGTGGCCTTTGCCAGTGTCACCGTGGTCGGCGCGGGGATCATGCTGGCCGACGCTGACCCGCGGCTGTTGCTGCCTTTGGTGGTGTGGTTTGTGCTCTATATGGCTTTGGTGCGCTGGACCGTGCTGCGCGCGGGCCCGGCGTCAAAGGCCAGTTCGGATGCGCGCTCTGCGGTGACAGGGCGCGTCGTCGATGCCTACACGAACATTCACTCGGTCAAGCTCTTTGCCCGACATGACACGGAAATGGCCTATGCCAAAGAGAGCATCGAACACGCCCGTGAGACGTTCAAGCAAGAGATGCGGATCATCACCAAGATGGATCTGGCGCTGACCACCTTGAACGGCGGGTTGATCGTGGCGGTGACGGGCTGGGCGATTTTGCTGTGGGTGCAAGGGGCGGCCAGCGTAGGCACTGTGGCGGCGGCAACGGCACTTGTCTTGCGGCTGAACAACATGACCTATTGGATCATGTGGGCCTTCACCTCGCTCGTGCAGGCTTTGGGCGTCGTGCAAGAGGGGATGGAGACGATTGCCCATCCGATCGGGCTGGTTGATGCACCGGGCGCCAAGCCCTTGGCGTTTCGAGATGGGTTGATCGAGATTGACGGGATCAGCCACCATTACGGGCGCGGTTCGGGCGGGTTGCAGAACCTGTCGCTGACGATCCGCCCGGGCGAGAAGATTGGCATTGTGGGCCGCTCCGGGGCGGGCAAGTCGACCTTGGTCAAGCTGATGCTGCGGTTTTATGATACGGAATCGGGACGCATTGCGATTGACGGGCAGGACATCGCGCGCGTGACCCAAGACAGTCTGCGCGCCCATATCGGTATGGTCAGCCAAGACAGCAGCCTGTTGCACCGCTCGGTGCGCGACAACATTCTGTATGGCCGCCCCGAGGCGAGCGAGGATCAGATGATTGTCGCGGCCAAGCAGGCCGAAGCCCATGAGTTTATTCTGACGCTGGAAGATCCGCAGGGCCGTACCGGCTATGACGCCCATGTGGGCGAGCGGGGGGTGAAGCTTTCGGGTGGGCAGCGCCAAAGGGTGACATTGGCGCGGGTGATCCTGAAGGATGCGCCGATCCTGATCTTGGATGAGGCGACCAGTGCCTTGGACAGTGAGGCTGAGGCCGCGATCCAAGAGGCGCTTTATGGCGTGATGGAAGGCAAGACGGTGATCGCGATTGCGCACCGGCTGTCCACCATCGCCGCGATGGACCGGATTGTGGTCTTGGAAGATGGGCGGATTGCCGAAGAGGGCAGCCATGCCGGGCTTTTGGCGAAGGGCGGGCTATATGCCCGGTTCTGGGCCCGGCAGTCGGGTGGCTTTATCGGGCTGGAGGACGAGGCATGAGTTTGCTGCGCATGGGCGATTGGATTGATGCCTTTCGACCCGCCAAATCAGCGCCGCCGCAGACCTTGGGGGCCTTCTTTAACTGGGCGCTGCAAGGCTCATGGGCGCAGCTTTGGTTTTCGGCCTTTCTGTCCTCTTTGGCCGGGGTGACCGAGGTTATTTCGGCCTTGGTGCTGGGCTGGGTGATTGATGCGGCCGTGGGCGGCAATCCTGCGACCTTTTTCACCGATCATTTCGATCTTCTCATGTGGTCGATGGCATTTTACCTGATCCTGCGGCCGGTCAGTTATGCGATTTCATCCGCCTCGGTGCAGATCACGCTGGGGCCAAACCTGTTGCCCCTCGTACTCAGCCGGTTGCACCGCTGGACGCTGGGCCAAGCATTGACGTTCTTCGACAATGATTTTGCCGGGCGGATTGCGCAAAAGCAGATGCAGGCGGCGCGGGCGGTGACGGATGTCACGACCGAAATGATCAACACCGTGGCCTTTGCTTTGGCGTCGGTGATCGCCTCGGTCGTGTTTTTGTTTTCGGTCGATCTGCGGATTGGCTTGGCGCTGGCGATCTGGCTTTTGGCCTATCTCTTGCTGATCAAGGTCTTCATCCCGATGGTGCGGGCCAATTCGGCGGCACGCGCCAGCAGTCGGGCCATGGTGACGGGGCAGGTGGTGGACACCATCACCAACATCAAGACGGTGAAGCTTTTCGCCCATGCCGCCTTTGAGGACCGGGTTGCGCTGAAAGCGATGGAAGTGTTCCGCGACCGGTCGCTGGAATACGGCGTCATTGCCGCGTGGTTCCGGCTGGCGCTGATGACGCTGGCGGGGATTTTGCCGGTGATCCTGATCGGGGGCACCATTTTGCTGTGGCAAGACGGGCTGGCGACGCCGGGCAGCATTGCGGCAGCCGGGGCGATTTCCATGCGGATCGCCCAGATGACCGGCTGGGTCAGCTTTACCCTGATGACGATCTACACCTCGGTCGGTGAGGTGGAGGACGGGATGCAGACCTTGGCCGTGGCGCACAGCCTTGCCGATGCGCCGGGCGCGGTGGAGCTTGCGCGAGTCAAGGGTGAGATCCGGTTTGAAGGTGTGACCTTTGCCTATGGCCGCCAGCGCGGTGGGGTGGCGGATATTGATCTGACGATCCGGGCTGGGGAAAAGCTGGGGATCGTGGGCGCTTCGGGGGCAGGGAAATCCAGCCTCGTGGCTTTGCTTCTCAGGCTTTATGACACCGAACAGGGCCGGGTTTTGGTTGATGGGCAGGATGTGCGGGCGGTGAGCCAAGAGTCCTTGCGCCGTCAGATTGGGATGGTCACGCAGGAAACCGCGATGTTCAACCGCAGTGCGCGCGACAACATCGGCTATGGCCGCCCCGATGCGACCGATCCTGAAATCATCGCCGCATCCAAGGCCGCCGAGGCGCATGAGTTCATTGATGGCATGCTCGATCATCAGGGGCGGCGCGGCTATGAGGCCTATCTTGGCGAACGCGGCGTCAAGCTGTCGGGTGGGCAGCGGCAGCGGATTGCACTGGCGCGGGCCTTCCTGAAGGACGCGCCGATCCTTGTGCTGGACGAGGCGACAAGCGCTTTGGACAGCGAGGTTGAAGCCAGCATCCAAGAGGCGCTGGGCCGGGTGATGCAGGGCAAGACCGTGCTGGCGATTGCCCACCGCTTGTCGACCATTGCCGCGATGGACCGTATCATCGTGATGGAGCAAGGCCGCATCGTGGAGCAGGGCGATCACGCTGGCCTTTTGGCCAAGGGTGGGGTCTATGCGCGCTATTGGAACCGCCAGTCGGGCGGGTTCATCGGCACGGATGAGGATGACGCGTGAAACTGAAGATCGACAGGCTGGGCCACCATGGGGACGGCATTGCCATGGCCGAAGACGCTGCGGGCAAGATGGTGCCGATCTATGCGCCCGGTTGCCTGCCCGGTGAAGAGGTTGAGGGCGATCTGGTCAAGGACACGCTGACCAATCTCCGGATCATCACCCCCTCGCCCAAGCGGGTGAAACCGCCCTGCGCCCACGCGCGCAGCTGCGGTGGCTGTCTGATGCAGCATGTCTCCGATGACTTTGTGGCCGAGTGGAAACAGGGCATCGTCGTCGGCGCTTTGGCGGCGCAGGGGATGTCGGCTACGTTCCGGCCCATGGCCACCTCGCCCGCGCGGTCGCGCCGGCGGGCCACGCTGTCGGCGCGCAAGACCAAAGGCGGCGTGCAAATGGGCTTTCACGCCCGCGCCAGCGACACGCTGGTGGCGGTGCCAAACTGCCAGTTGTTGCATCCTGATCTGATTGCGGCCTTTCCAGCCTTGGAAATGCTGGTGAAACTGGGTGGGTCGCGCACGGTTGAGGTGCAACTGACCGTGACGCGCAGCCTTGCCGGGGCGGATGTGGCAGTGACGGGGGGCAAGCCGCTGGATGCGGCCTTGCAGATGGAGATGGCGCGGCTGTGCGAGGCCCACAAGATTGCGCGCCTGACCTGGAACGGTGAGACGGTCGCCTTGCGGGCCGCACCGGTGCAACGCTTTGGCCGCGCGCTGGTGGCCCCGCCGCCGGGGGCCTTCTTGCAGGCCACGGCTGAGGGAGAGACGGCGCTGTTGCAAGCCGTAGCTCTTGCCATTGGTTCGGCGCGTAAGGTCGTCGATCTTTTTGCGGGATCAGGCACCTTCAGCATTCCCTTGGCCGAACGCGCCGAGGTGCATGCCGTGGAAGGCGAGGCCACGATGATCGCCGCCTTGGAAAAGGGCGCGCGTATGGCCGAGGGGTTAAAGCGGCTGACGGCCGAGACGCGCGACCTGTTTCGCCGCCCGCTGGAGCCGGATGAGTTCAAGGGCGTGGAGGCCGTGGTCATCGCCCCCCCGCGCGCAGGGGCCGAGGCGCAGGTGGCCGTTCTGGCCAAAACTGCAGTTCCGGTGATTGCCTATGTCTCGTGCAACCCCGCGACCTTTGCCCGCGATGCGCGGGTACTGGTTGAGGCAGGGTATCAGCTGGACTGGGTGCAGGTCGTGGATCAGTTCCGCTGGTCGTCACATGTCGAACTGGCGGCGCGGTTCAGCCGCTAGGTCCTCTGTGCGCGGTCCGTGCGATAAAGATCCTGTGATCCTCCAAAGCGTGCTGGCCAGATTGGCGAAAATCCGCTATTCGGCGAAAAAACAAGGGCAAATCAGGGCAGTCGCAGCATATGGCCGTTTTCCGGATTCTTCTTCTGATCGTGGCCGCTTTTGCGATCACGGCCTGTGGCAGCAGTAAATTCAAGACCTATGACGGCCCCGAGGTCACCCAGATTCAGGTGCATAAGGCGGACCGCAAGATGTATCTGCTGCACAATGAAAAAGTGCTGAAAAAGTATAATGTCAGCCTTGGCTTTACCCCTGAAGGGCATAAGCAGTTTGAGGGTGACGGAAAGACCCCGGAAGGGGTTTACACCATCACCCATCGCAACCCGAATTCAGAGTTCTACCTGTCTTTGGGGGTCAGCTATCCCAATGCACAGGACCGGGCCTTTGCCGCCGCGCAAGGCAAGCCGCCGGGCGGAGATATCTTCATCCATGGCGGGCCGAACCGGAAGGTGACCAAGCGCGACTGGACAGCGGGCTGTGTTGCAGTGACCGATCGGCAGATGGAAACCATCTATGCGATGGTCAAACCCGGCACACCGATCTTGATCCTGCCATAAGCGGTCACGAAAAAGGGGGCCACTGGCCCCCGATGTTCTGTCGGAAAACGAATGGCTTAGCCGCCCGTCAGCAGTGTCCACCAGATCTTGCCACCCGGCTCTTGGAACCAGGCAAAGCCAAGGTTGCGTGCCATCGGGTCCAAGATGACGTTGCGGGTGTCGGGTTGCGCCATCCAAGCGGCGAGAGACTCCATCTCGGTCTCATAGGTTTCCGAGATCAGCTCGCCCAAGAACTTTCCGGGATAGCCCACGCGCTGCACGCGCTGGAGCGGCGAGGAGCCGTCCGAACCAAAGTGCCAAGGGCGATTTTGCACCGACATATCGCGCGAATGGGTCAAAGCGGCGGCATTCAGTTCGGCGTTCAGCTGCAAGGGCGCCGCACCTTTGGCCGCGCGCAGAGTGTTGACCGAGTCAAGCACCCGGAAGGGGATCTTTTCGGCGGTCGAATTGTTGATTTTGTAGACGCGCGGCAAGGGCCGGCCATCGGCGCCCACCTGCGGCTCGCCCATGCCGATACCGCAGGCACCGAGAACGGCGGCAGCGCCACCCATCAAGAAAACTGTCCGTCTGTTCATCTTATGCCACCACGAATGGGCCACTGGGGCCATAGCTTGCCCGTCTTTACCCAAAGAAGTGCCAAGGAGCAAACCCAACTCTGCGTGACCTTGCCGATCGGCGGGCTGATGACAGGCCTTTGATTTGCGCCTTGTGGGCCCTGCGTGTAAAAGGCGGCAGTTCCCATTTTACGGAGATCAGCGGATGACCGCCGAAAATCGCAAGTCGCTGAACCGCCGCCTGTTCCTGAGCGGCGCTGCTGCCCTGACATCTGCCGCGGCGATGCCCGCTTTTGGCCAGGCGCTGGACGGCAGCACCGAAATGCTGCCAGCAGCCGGGGGCCAGGTGCGCAACAACGTCTCCAGCTTCCGCATGCTGGAGTGGCAGAATTATTTCGACAACACCCGCAACGGCGCGATTTTGGTCGATATCACGTCACGTGCCTTGCATTTCTGGTCGGAAGATCAGTCGATCTATCGGCTTTACCCCACGTCGGTGCCGCTTTCAGAAGAGCTGACACGCCGCGGTCGGACCGAAGTCGTTGAGAAGGTGATGAATCCGACATGGCGGCCGACGCCGTCGATGCGCGAGCGCAATCCGGAATGGCCCGAAGTGGTCGAGGGTGGTTCCCCCGACAACCCTTTGGGCACCCGGGCGCTGTATCTGAGCTGGACCTATTACCGCATTCACGGCACCCATGACACGCGCAAGATTGGGCGGCGTTCGTCCAATGGCTGCGTGGGCCTGTACAACGAACACATCCAAGAGCTGTTCGATATGGCAAAAGTGGGCACGCAAGTGTTGCTTATTTGACGACATGATGGCTCTAGCCTCGTTGTGCTTGCACGGGTGGATTGCAAATTGCCCGGCAAGCTGATTAGGAGAGCAGCATGAGGAATTGTCTTGGGTGTGTAGCGTCGCCTCTGAAAAATTCGACGTTGCGCAATAACTGGAGGTCACTATGAAAAAGATCGCTCTCGCCGCCGCTCTGTCGGTTGCTGCTACCACCGCTTTCGCTGGCGGCATGGCTGAACCCGTCATGGAAGAAACCGTTGTTGCAGCTGGCGCTTCGTCGTCGGGCGGCATGGTTCTCCCGCTGCTGCTGCTGGTGGCTGTTGCCGCCGCTGTTGCTTCGAACTAATCCTTTCCGGATTGGTACAAGAATTGGGCGGCAGGTTTCCTGCCGCTCTTTTCTTTTTGTGTGAAGCCTAAGGCAGGCCGGTTCTGAACGATCAGATCCAACCCGCCAGATTTTCCTGAATGACTTGCACCAGCGCGTCAACATGCGCGGCATCATCGTTCAGGCAAGGGATATAGGTGAACTCCTCACCCCCGGCATGCTCGAAAGATTCACGGATCTCGCCGTTGATTTCTTCCAAGGTCTCGATGCAGTCGGCCGAAAAGGCAGGCGCGATCACGGCGATACGCTTTTTCCCCTCTTTGGCCAGATCGGCCACATGATCCACCGTATAGGGTTTTAGCCATTCTTCCCGGCCAAAGACCGATTGGAAGGTGGTGATGATATCGGCTTTGTCCCAGCCCAGACGTTCGCGCAAGAGCCGTGTCGTCTTGGCACATTGGCAGTGATAGGGGTCGCCCTCCATCAGATAGCGGATCGGCATGCCGTGATAGCTGGCGACCAACACATCTGGGCGAACCTCAAGCTTGGCATAAGCGCGCTCGACGGACTGGGCCAGCGCCTCGATATAGGCGGGATGTTCAAAGTATTCGGCCACCACGCGCGCGGCAGGTTGGCGTTTTTCCTTCATCAAGGCACGGAAGAAAGCATCATTGGCTGTGGCTGAGGTGGCGCCGGCGTAATGCGGGTAAAGCGGGAAGAACAAGATCTTTTCGACCCCGGCCGCCACCATTTCCTGCACCTTCGAGGCGGTTGAAGGATTGCCGTAGCGCATGCAGAAATCAACCATGACGCGGTCCCCGTGCCGCGCCTTGATCTGGGCCGCGATCGCCGCGGTCTGATCCTTGGTGATCGTCAACAACGGGCTTTCGTTTTTTTCGTGGTTCCAGATCAGCTTGTAGTTCGCGCCGCTGGTAAAGGGCCGTTTAGTCAGGATGATCAGCTGCAACAGCGGCTGCCATTTCCAGTCGGCAATATCGACCACCCGCTTGTCGGACAGGAATTCGTTCAGATAGCGCCGCATCGACCAATAGTCGTAATTGTCTGGCGTGCCGAGATTGGCCAGCAGGATGCCCACCTTTGCGGCCTTAACCTTGGGATGATCGGAAGGCGCGTGGGCCAATCGGCCGGCACCGGGCATGACATCGGTCATATTCGTCCTCGTGTTGTTAGCCCCGAGATAACCCGCCCTGCGGCGCGGTCAACCTTTTTGGTCGGAAAGCGGGGTCTCTGCGGCATTCAGCGCATCTGCAAGCCGTGCGGCCGCCGATCCGGGGCGGAGCGGCTTTTGCTGGCTGTCATGTGGGGCCCATCCTGTCAGGCAGATAATCTCAAAGGTGGCGGGGATGCGGCCATTGGGGGTGGCGAAGCGGTGGTGATAGATCTCAGCCGCCCGCAGCAGCACTGACCTGCGGGTTGGGCGGCGCAGGCGGGCGGCAAGGGCATTGCCCTCCCCCATCGCGCGCAAGTCGCGCATCAGATGCAGGGCATCGGTGTAAAGCACGGTCTTGGTAAAGCTGTCGGCGACGGGCAGGCCAAAGCCCGCCCGGCCCAAAAGCCCACCCAGATCGCGGATTTCGCCCATGGGCAGCACGCGGGGTGACAAGCCGCCGGTCAGTTCCGCCTCGGCCTCGGCAAGACAGGCGCGCAATTCGTGCAAGGTCTGCCCGCCGAACATCAACCCCAGAAACAGCCCGTCAGGTTGTAGGGCACGGCGACATTGCACCAACTGACCAACCGGATCATTGGCCCAATGCAATGCAAGGGCGTGGATCACCAGATCATGGGCTGCAGGTTGCAGCACAAGCGTGTCATCGTCGGCGATTGTCGGGAAATTCGACCAAAGGTTGGGAAAACCTGTCACCACCACTGGGGCCGTAAAGGTTCTGTTAACCTCCTCCAGTCTTTCCTGAACTTCGGCCACGACCTCTTCGTGCAGAAATAAGGCCGAGGCCCGGGCGCGGTGCAGGGCCAAAGCCGTGCGATCTGTCAAAAGAGGGGGGGACGTGTTCATGGCGGCGCAAGATAGGGGGCGCGGGGGCAAATGCAAAGGGGTGTGATGGCCACGGCACTTCACCTGCTTTACCCGCCGCAATGCCTGACCTGTGGTGCCATGGTGACCACAGATTTCGGCCTCTGTGGCAGCTGTTGGCGGGAAACCCCCTTTATCAGCGGCTTGGTCTGCGACCAATGTGGCGTGCCGATGCCGGGCGAGGAGACGGGAAAGCCCGAGCACTGCGATGACTGCCTGACCATTGCCCGGCCTTGGTCACGGGCGATCGGCGCTTTTGTATCAAGACAACGCCCGGGCAATGGTGCTGGCGCTGAAACACGGCGACCGGCTGGATCTGGCGCGACCGGCCGCGCAATGGATGCTTCGCGCGGCAGAGCCCATTTTGGAGCCCGGCATGCTGGTGGCCCCGGTGCCTTTGCACTGGATGCGGCTGTTCCGGCGGCGGTATAACCAGTCGGTCTTCTTGTCGCAGGCCATCGCCCGGGCGGCCGCGTTGGAGCATTGCCCGGATCTTTTGACGCGGAACCGGTCCACACCCAGCCAAGAAGGCCGGGGCCGCGACGCGCGGTTTGCCAATATGCAGGGCGTCATCGCGCTGCATCCGCGCCAAGGCACGCGGGCCGAGGGGCGGCATGTGCTGTTGGTCGATGATGTGATGACCTCTGGCGCGACCTTGGCCGCTGCGGCCGAGGCCTGTGTGGCGGGGGGCGCGCGGGCGGTGTCGGTTCTGACCATGGCGCGCGTTGCGAAGGATGCCTAAATCCTTATAGTCGCGCCAACGCTCAGGTTGCCTTAAGGACCACGCCATGAAACCGGTTGAGATCTACACCACCCAGACCTGCCCCTATTGCATTGCGGCCAAGCGGCTGTTGGTGAAAAAGGGCGTCGAATTCAAGGAAATCGATGTGGGTGGCCAGCCGCAATTGCGGGCTGCGATGACGCAGCGCGCAGGGGGGCGCACCTCGGTGCCGCAGATTTTCATCGGCGGGAACCATGTGGGCGGCTGCGATGATCTGCACGCGCTGGATCACGCGGGCAAGCTTGATCCGATGCTGGCCTAAGCCATGCGCGCGGGGCTGGTGCAGCTGAATGTGGGCGATGACCCGGCGGTGAACCTGCCGGTAACGGTCGACTTGGTGCGCCGTGCGGTCGCGGGCGGGGCGGGCTTTGTGCTGACCCCGGAATGCACAAATGCCCTGTCAGGCAATCGCGCCCATCAGCGCAGTGTGCTGCGCCACGAGGCGGATGATCCCACGCTTGCTGCCCTGCGCGATGAGGCGGCGAGGGCCGGGATTTGGCTGTTGATCGGTTCGCTGGGCGTGTTGACCCATGATGCCGATGGCCGTTTTGCCAATCGGTCGTTCCTGATTGGTCCGGGCGGAGAGATTGCCGCGCGCTATGACAAGATTCACATGTTCGATGTGAATGTGTCCGAGACCGAGATTTACCGGGAATCTGCGGGCTATCGGCCCGGCGCGACGGCGGTTCTGGCCGATGCGGGCTTTGCCAAGATTGGCATGACGGTGTGCTATGACCTGCGCTTTGCGCATCTGTTTCGCCATCTGGCGCAGGCGGGGGCGCAGATATTGACGGTGCCTGCGGCCTTTAACCACATCACCGGCGCGGCGCATTGGGAGGTTCTCTTGCGCGCCCGCGCGATTGAAACGGGATGTTTTGTGCTGGCGCCCGCGCAAACCGGCTTTCACGCCGAAACCGCTGGCAAGGGGCGGCGGACCTACGGCCATTCGTTGGCCATCGCTCCTTGGGGCGAGGTGTTGGCGGATGCGGGAACCGAGCCAGGCGTCACGCTGGTCGATCTTGATCTGTCGCAGGTGGCCACGGCGCGTGCCCGCGTGCCAAGCCTGTCCCATGACCGGGAGTTCACCGGGCCATGACCGATCGCACGGATGATCTGGCTGTCACCTTGTTCGGCGAACTGTTCATGGCCGACCAGCTTGCGCGGAACCGTGTTTCCAAGTCGCTGCCCAAGGGGATGGAACTGTCGCATTTTTCGGTGCTGAACCATCTTGCCCGGCTGAACGAAGAGCGCACCCCGGCTCAGTTGGCGCGTGCCTTTCACGTGACGCGCGGGGCGATGACCAATACATTGACCAAGCTGGAATGGGCGGGTCATGTGCATATTCGCCCCGATTGGGATGATGCGCGGCAGAAGTTCGTGGCGATCTCGCCCGCAGGTCGGGCGGCGCGCGATGCCGCCGTGGCGGCGGTGATCCCGATGATTGCCGATGTGGTTCAAAGCCTTGGCCCCGACAAAGTTCGTGCGGTTCTGCCCATTTTGCGCGAAATGCGCGTCAAGCTGGAAGGCGAAAGCTAAGCGGGTTGGCTTTTCGCGCGGCGGTTCAGGCCTTTGGGGCGATGTGGCGCATTTGGGCACGCATCACGGCAACCTGACGCCCGTCCTCGGCGGTCACTACCACATCGTACAACGAGGAACGGCCGCTGCGGGCCACAAAGGTGCCGATGGCGGTCAGGGTTTCTCCAGCATGGCTTGGGGTCAGGAAGGTGATGGTGTTTGTCTGAGTCACTGCCTGCTCACCCGTGGAATTGGCGGCAAAACCGGCAGCGCAATCGGCCAAAAGATGCACCACGCCGCCGTGAGTGCTGCGGTGGCCGTTCAAATGGCGCGGCTCAAGCTGCAGGCGCAGCTCGGCGCGATTGTCGCGCGCTTCGATCAGATCAATACCCATCTCAATCGGGGCAGGGTCATTGGCCCAAAAGGCCTGCATGGCTGGGGTGATCTTTTCGGTCATTGCACCAGCATATCCTGAACCATGGGAATGACCTTCTCGCCGTAAAGCCGGATGCAGTCCAGCAATTGCCCATGCGGCAACGGGCCGGTGGAGTATTTCATATCAAATCGCTGCACCCCCAAAGCGCGCATTGTCGCCGCGATCTTGCGGGCCACAGTTTCGGGGCTGCCGACGTAAAGCGAGCCATGCGCGATTTCGTCAAGGTAGCGGTCTTTGGTGGTCGGGGGCCAACCGCGCTCGCGGCCGATACGGCCGAACATTTCGGCGTAAT
>JACCDI011287474.1_pt1 | contig 15599 bp, 17 predicted proteins | sample 7442791 | NCBI WGS metagenome assembly JACCDI01 (sample SAMN15323434, study PRJNA562643) | freshwater metagenome | isolation source: river surface water | place: USA:Blue River Watershed | collected 2017-08-15 | reverse complement strand
CTGCGCCGAGATGTTACAGCAGAATTTGCCCTTTAAAGCGTTATTGGCCTACATCTCTGCTGACCGTTTTGCGGTGGTGTTTCCTGACCATAAATCGGAAACCGAACTGCAGCAACAAATTAACCAGTTGCTGTCACCGTTTAATACCCAAATGCAAATTGGGGTAGATCGGTTGCAGATTAATTTTTGTGTTGGTTACGCCTTGTCGCCTAACGATGGCGATACAGCAAAGCAGTTACTGCATCATGCCGGCGTTGCTTGTCGGCAAAATGAAGCTAACCCCAAAGCCTTCTATTTAAGATTCGATCGAGAAATGGTTGAACTGAAACGTCAGCATTTCGAAATAAGTAACTCATTAGTTTCAGCCATGGAGGAGCAACAATTTCAGTTGTACTTCCAGCCGAAAATTGATTTAAAAACAGGTCGTTGCGATGAAGCCGAAGCGTTAATCCGCTGGCATCATCCAACCATGGGCTGGGTATCCCCTGCATTATTTATTCCTATCGCTGAGCGTGACGGCCAAATCATGGCGATAGGGCAGTGGGTTTTAGAGAAATGTATTCAGCAGCTTGCGACTTGGCGACAACAAGGTGTCGCACTAAAACGGCTTGCTATTAATTTATCCGGACGACAATTGCAGGATGCCCGGTTACCACAGATTTTAAGTGGGCTGCTTGCACACTATCAGTTAGCAGCATCGACTATCGAGTTGGAAATTACTGAAACCTTTTTGATGGCCGATATCCAAAGCAGTGCTGAGTTATTAGCAAGTTTAAAAGCGCAAGGTTGCCACTTGGCTATGGACGATTTCGGCACTGGTTATTCGTCATTGGCCTACTTGGCGAAGTTGCCCGTGGATGTGCTAAAACTCGACCGTTCGCTATTGTTAGACTTGGAGGATTCTCCTCAATGCGCCAGCATGGTTCGTCATATGATTCGGATGGCGCACGAACTCGGTTTACAAGTGGTCGCTGAAGGAATTGAAAGTGAAGGCCAAGTGCGGTTATTACGCGAAATGTCATGTGATTTAGTACAAGGTTTCGTCTTTAGTACCGCACTAGATTTAGCTAGCTTTACGCTATATTTACAACAACAACCGGCGGTAGCCCAACTGGAACAATTTGCCGATGCTTGAAAGTCAAAGTGATTTACGTGCCCTGATCATCGACCCTGATCCTGCATATCTGGCGGCGATCCGTCGATTATTAACCCGAAGTCTAATTAATTGGCATTGTGTTTATTGCGAAGATGCTGCTGAAGCCACAGAGTTACTGCAAAAAGGGTTTAACCCGCATTTGGTTGTGTCCGACTGCTTGGACAGTGATATCGCCAATGGCGAGGATTTATTAAACTTCACTCAGGAAATCGCACCAGCTGCGGTACGAGTACTCATGAGTGCAGAGAATTCGGTGAATGTGCTATTGGCAACCACGCAAGTTGCACATATGGTGATTGGCAAGCCGTTTAACGATGCGCAATTATTAGCAGTGTTTGGTCGGGTTCAACGGTTGGTATTTGGACCTTTTACTGCGCACAGCCGCTATCAAATTGGCCTCATCCAGAATTTGCCGGTTGCGAAAAATAACTATCAGTCAATTATGGCAATGCTAAATGATCCAGAAACCCCAACCAAAGTGTTAGCACAAGCGCTAACTCGAGATGCAACTATTACTGCAAAACTGTTGCAGATAGCGAATTCTGATTATCTGGGGTTTAGCAGACAAGTTCTTGATTTAAATGATGTCATTGTTCGTCTTGGTCGTGAAATGATTAAAGCGATTTTAATGTCGGTGCAAATGCATAGCCAGTTCGAGGGCCGGATCAATCCTGTCTTACATCAACAGTTGTTAAACCAATCGTTTTCATTGGCGATGTTAGCAAATCAGCTGGCAAAAACTCAGTTTAAGCTTGATACCCAATTGGCAGAAAGAGCCTTTATGGCAGGGTTACTGCAAGTGTTAGGGCCACTAGTCTTGTTATCAACAATGGCACCGGAAGAGCAGGCCTTAACAAACGAAGATATGTTTCAGGACGGTATTGCCGATCACTGTCTCATTAGTGCCTATTTAATGACTTTGTGGGGTTTTGATGAAGATGTCTGCCAAGCGGTGCTGTATCGCTTAAATTTGGCGGAGGTGAACTCGCCAACGTTACTGCAAACCATATTACATCTGGCAACTTATGTGTTGATCTATCAACAAGCGAAACCAAATGAGGAATTGCCTCCCCCTTGCTGGGCGGCACTAGAAAAGTTTAATCTGACGGTAGCATTTTTATCAGGTAAAGAAGTGGCACAATGAAACTGCAGTTTGTATTCCCGAAGCGTTGGTTTAACCGGCTGCTTGTTGTCGTTGGAATGTTTGGTTTACTCGCCCACGCGGCACTCAGCAGTTATTTGGCTTGGTATGATTATGCCTATCCTGTGCATTGGACATTCACAATTTTGGCACCGATTTGCTGTTTGCTCTGGGGGCTTGTGCCCAGATTACAATTGCAATCCGAGCCCAAGGTAACCCATTTGAATTGTTAACGTTTTGGCATCAGCATCGCTTCAACATTAATGCTGTCGATGCCTTTTTCTGTGAAGTTAAAATGGATTAGCCCTCGTTTTTTCTCGGTAAAATGATAACGAGCGCCGTCAATTAGCAGACTAAAGTCACCAGGCCGTTTCGGCACGAGATCAGGTTGTTTTACTAATTGAATGTTGTGCGGCGGGAGCGACCAGTTAAAACCGTTCAGTGGTTTGTCGCTGAAGTCAGTTACCCAAACTTGGTTTTTATCGTTCAGTACTATCGCCAAAGTAAATCGTTTCGGGACCTCTTCCACATCCATTTGATGTTGCCCGAGGCTAAACGAATAACCTTCTTGAGCTTTTAAAAACGAAAAACCAAAAGGTACGGTAGACTCGCTACCGTCAGCCAGTGCTAATTTTGCTTGGCCAGTAAAGTTAAAGTCTGCCGATACCGTGGTGCTAAACAACATCAGCGCAGCGCTGAACATAGCAATTTTCTTCGGTTTCATATCAACCTCGATTTACTGTTGATCAGGATTTACTTCCGCTCCCTGATACTTTGAGCTTCATGCCCGGTTTGAGCATATAAGATTTCTTCAAATCGTTCCATTTGATGAGATCAGATATTTTAACTTTGTGTTTACGTGCAATCTTATCCAGAGAATCGCCACTTTGCACGGTATAAAGGCCAGAAGTGTTAGCGGCCTTTGATTTTTTTGAAGATTTTTTTGCAAGTTCTGATGCCGATGGAACCTTTAATATTTGACCCGGTTTGAGCTCTGCGCCTGATGCTAATTTGTTGGCAAAACGCAGCTGTTCGGCATCAATTTTCAGCTTTTTGCTGATGGTCCAAATGTTGTCGCCCTTACGAACCTTGTAAGTGCTGGCAGATTTTGCTCGAGCTGTTTCCGCTTCCGGTGGGATTTGGATACTATTGCCGACAGTTAAGGTATTGGATTTTAAGTTATTTTGTTTCTTCAATTGATTGATGGATACACCGAATTTTGCGGCGATAGAGCCAAGGGTGTCACCTTTTTTGATTTTGTAACTTTGCCCGGCAACTAACTTTTGAACTTTTAATCCACTTGGGTCAAATTTCGAGAAATTGTCGACAGGGATCGCCAGCTGATGCGGCCCATCCGGCGATGTCGCATGGCGTTTAAAGCCGGTATTAAAGCGTTTAAGTTGCGCTAAGCTAAGTCCGCTAGCCTGTGCCGCTTGTGCAAGATCGACAGGGCCTTTTATTTTGGCAATAGCAAATTGTGGTTTATTGGCAATCGGTTTTAGCTGTACTTGATGGCGTTCGGGATTTCGTACGATATCCACTAATGCCAGCCATTTCGGCACCGTTCGCGTGTATTTGACTGGAATGTTTAACGAATAGAAGTCGGTCGGCTTACCTTTAGCTTTATTGCGGATAATCGCATTTTGAATTCGCGCCTCACCTGAATTATACGCCGCTACCGCATTAATCCAGTCGTTTTCTAAGTTGTCGTGCAGATACTGTAATAAATCTAAGACTGCCTCAGTTGATGCAATTGCATCGTTGCGACCGTCATACCAATAGTTGATTTTAAGCCCGAAGTTTTTTGCAGTTTGCGGCGCCATTTGCCACATCCCAGATACGCCAGCGCCCTTGATTTGTGGATTGAACGCGCTTTCCACGATAGGAATTAACGCGAGTTCGATTGGCATGCCGCGTTGTTCAAGGCGTGTGACTATATAATAGAGAAATGGATCAGCGCGTGTAGCAACATCATTTAAAAATTTTTGCTGGCGTGAATAGAATTTACGCTCCATGGCGATTTCTGGCCGATCAGCGACATTGATACTCATTTGTTGCCGAATACGCAGCCAAACATCATCTAATGCCGCCAAATTTGCCGGTTCATTCGGTTCGGCAATAGGCGAGTTAGGCACTTCACTGGTGGTTACAGGGTGATGGAAATCACTGGACGAGTTCTCAGAAGTGCTAGGCGCAGGTGCTGGTTTGTCATTATTTGTTGCTGTACAGCTGGTCAGTAATAACAACAAAACCAACAGCAAATATTTGTTAAGCATGCAAAAGTCCTAGCTTGTCTTGATCCTTGTTCGGGATTGTAAAAAATCCGGTAGCTTGTCAAAAATAACAAACACACTCAAATTATTCGGTGGTGCGTTGAAACAACCCCAGCACCAGATGGGGGGCAAATCATAAAGGACTTGGTGTTGATTGCAAGTCCAGCTTAAAAGTTATTCTTCCAATTACGTAAAAAACTAAACAATTCCAACGCGTTATTTTGTTGCCAGCGTTGCTGCAACTCTAAGTTCTCACAGCGCAAAAACGGGTTATAGCTCCGTTCCGCTTTAAGTGTGACCGGTAAGCTTGGTCTGTTTTGTGCGCGAAGTTCTTCTACTAGCGCAATTTGTTTGACGATATCTAAGTTGTCAGGTTCAACAACCCGAGCAAATTTTAGATTGCTCGAGGTGTATTCATGGGTCGGGCATAACAAGGTGTCCGCCGGCAGACTGTTTATTTTTGCCAAGGATCCAAACATCTGTTGCGCCGTTCCTTCGAAAATTCGACCACAGCCGGCACTAAACAAGGTATCTCCACAGCATAAAATATGTTGTCCTTGGCTGGTTGTGAACAGATATGCAAGGTGGTTGAGGGTATGTCCAGGCACCGCAAGCACCGTTATAGTCGAATCATCGAATACGTTAAAACTCTCGCCGCCGCGACATGCAGTACCTTTGAGTAATTCGCCATGGAACGGCAATGCAGGCACTAGAATTTCAGCGCTAGGCCATTGCTGTTTAAGATCAGACAAGCCGTCAATATGATCTGCATGTTGGTGAGTAATAAGGATTTTTGTCAGTTCTAGTTCGTGTTTGTGCAAATATTGGCTAAGTTCAGTACTGCTACCTGGATCGACGGCAATCACAGCGTTGCTATCTGCTTGGCGAATGAGCCAAATGTAGTTATCCTGCAATATCGGGATGGCGATCGCTTGTAACATGTAAAAGCCTTCTAACTGACTAAAAATTCGAGTATAGCGTGGAGTCTTGTTATGAAACCAGCCTTGAGTCGGCATCAATTACCGCAAGTACCGCGGAGTTGGCGAGAATTCAAGCAAGGTGATGCTTTAGCGCGACAACTAGAAACGCAATTCAACTTGTGGTGGCCTCGCATCTTTGGCTACCACTTATTAAAAGTGGGTAGCTTGAGTTGTGAGTTAGAAACTGGCGCTTGCAGTATCAAACATCAGATCCGGTTATCTGATACCTCGCCGCTAGCTACTGTTATTGCCGATCCAGACGACTTACCCTTCGTGCAGCATGCGGTAGATGCTGTGCTGTTAGCGCATTGTTTAGAGTTCGCCCAAGATCCGCATCATGTTATTCGTGAAGCACATCGAGTGCTAATGCCCGATGGTTACTTGTTACTCAGCGGTTTTAATCCACTCAGTGTGATGGGGCTTGCGTCATTGTGGCCGGGTTTACATCGCCAGCTGCCTTGGAGTGGCCGATTTTTTACCATTGCCCGAGTGAAAGATTGGTTGCATCTACTTGGTTTTGAAATTATTTATGAACATCGATTGTTCTGTACCAGTATGCTCAGTGAGCATGCAGGGGCATCCTCGTTTCGGCATTGGGCAGACCAACATCTCAATTGGCTTGGGGCTGCCTATGTGCTTGTCGCACGAAAACGGACTTTACCCTTAACGCCCATTAAACCAAAGTGGCAATTAACTAGTCAGTTTAACCCTGCGGTTAAAGGGGTTAGTGCTCGGCAACCAGATCCACAAGCTTAAGCTGATTGCAAAGTATTGATGAAACACGCTAAACGCTGTGTCGTTTAGCTGAGTTTAATTTGAGAAAGCCAGCGGTCCAAAGCATTGCCAAAACGTTGCCGGTCACGTTGGTCGAGCGTTGCTGGACCGCCCATTTGCACACCGGCACCGCGCAACTCTTCCATCATATTTCTAAGGGTAAGCCGCTCTTGAATGGTCTCCGCTGTAAGGACATCACCCCGAGGAGTGATGACTTGGCAGCCTTTAGCAACAACCAATGCAGCCAAAGGAATATCCTGACTGATTAACAATTCGCCTGCTTGAATGTCGTCGCTAATACGTTGATCAGCGCGATCAAATCCTGCTTGCACGCGAATGCTGCGAATTTTCGGGTTCATTGGCAATGGAATTGCGTGGTTAGACACGAAGTTGAGCTGTATGCCAGTGCGAGCACTAGCGCGAATTAACATTTCCCGACAAACCTTCGGACAAGCATCCGCATCGACCCAAATCAGCAAAATTGCACTCCTAAATTAGCTTAACTTCGAAAATGTCACTGCATTATGTTGTTGAAGTGTGGCGGTGGTGTGATGTTGCAAGTAAGTTTGCGCCTGTGCCGGACTTAAGGTCATGAAGGCTAAGTCGTCGCGGACTGCTCCAGGTTGTTCTGCTGGCGTAAATCCGACTTTTAGATAACTATTCATCGCAATTTCATTGCTCAAAAACACATACAAGGAAAACTCAAGGCGTTTGTTTTGTCCCTGCGCTAAGCTCAGCAAGCCTTGCAACAGCGCTTGCGACAGCCCTTGGCCACGAAACCGCGGTAAAATTAGGAGGCGAGCCAAATGATGGCGACCAAATCTAGCGCAAAGCTGGCCAAATCCGACTTGTTGCTTACCGCGATACAACACAAAACTTTGGGTGTCCGGCAGCAACAGCTTTTGCAAGAAGGCATGTTTTTGCAAAGGATAATGAAAACCTTCACCACCCCAGCGCGTTACTTCATTCAGATTACTGAAATGCGCACGCAGTGCTAAACAGTCATCTATTGAAGCTGATTTTAACTGGTAGACTTGATCAGGCATTCAGCAATTGCCCAACCAATTGATATACACCAGGAAATAGCAACAAAACGCAAAATGCGACGTTTAGCTGCCAACTGAATCGATAGTAGGGTTGCTGGTAGTAGCTGTTATCCCTACGGATCCAGAACAGCATATAAGTTGCAATGGCAGTTGGAAGCCCGTAAATAGTGTTTAATTCGCCAGCTAAAAAACCACTCCAAGTTGCCACTACGCCAACAAGGGATAGCAGCAACCAAGACATCACCATACCTTTACCGCGATTCGCTTCCATCACAACTCCTTTGACTTACCACATTAGATCATCAGGGATCTTGAAGTCTGCATACGGATCGTCTTCTGGTGCCGCTTCATCTTGTTTGTTTTGCAAAATGATGGCTTCCGGTAGACGTTGCAGAACTTTATCCGCGACTTGAATAGGAATTAAATGATATTGCTCGCCTAGTTTTGCGATTGCAATCAGACCTTTGACTAATTGTTGGTGGATGGTGGCGTTTACGTAGAGTCGTTTAATCAGAGTGCCATCAGTGAAGTTGAAGGCCTGCTCACCTTTAAAGCTGATGCTGTTGAGCTCAATGATTTGCTTCACTTGTGCCGCAAGCGCCTTCTTTTCTGCTTCTAGCTTCTTTTGCAAGTTGAGTTCGCGGTCTCTAGCGATTTGCGCTTGCCGAGTTTGTTCAGCTAAAACAGTAGACTCCAAGGTCACCTTGCCCTGTTTACCGGCTTGCACGCGCTCTTTATGTTGTTCTTTTTTTATGTTTTTGAGCTTTTTAGCATCGCCAAGCCCAGCTTTTAACAGCTGCTCTGCAAGTGATTTCGACATGTTGCTTCCCCAGAAATACGATATAACCACTATTGTTTCACGAACTCCTGCGCCTTGCCAAGCATCGCACCAGCGCAAAAGCTGACGGAAGAGGGCATTTTAGGTTATGATATGCCTGTATTCACTGTATAAGAGCTGCCATGTTACCTTTTCAAGAACTTGCTTTAGATCCTCGTTTGCTGCGGTCCATTCAACATTTGGGCTTTACCGCGCCAACCCCTATTCAAGCGGAAGCGATTCCAGCTGTGATGGTTGGTAAAGACTTAATTGTGTCGTCCAAAACTGGATCTGGCAAAACATTGGCTTATTTGCTGCCGATGATGCAGCGACTGTTGAAAAGCCGCCCATTATCTGCACAAGACCCAAGAGCGGTCATCTTAGCGCCGACCCGTGAGTTAGCTTCACAAATATATGCGCAGTTGCGGTTATTTGTGGCGAACACTCGCCTAACTTGCGCCTTTATTGTTGGTGGTGAAAATTTCAACGACCAAGAAAAGCTGCTCAAACGCCAACCACAGATTATCGTGGCTACGCCTGGCCGACTGGCAGACCATTTAGAGCACAAAACCTTTTTCCTGCAAGGCCTTGAAATGCTTATCCTCGATGAAGCAGATAGGATGCTCGATTTGGGCTTTATGCCGCAATTGCATGCGATTCATGCCGCAGCTTCACATCGTTTGCGTCAGACTTTGATGTTTTCAGCGACTTTAGATCATGCGGAAGTAAACGAACTTGCGTTGTCGTTACTGAAAAGCCCACATCGTGTGGCGTTAGGTGCTGGTTACGATCCGCATAAAGATATCGCGCAAACTTGCTATTACGCAGACCATTTAACGCATAAAGAAGCATTGTTATTGCACTTTTTGCGCAATGAAACTGTACGCCAGTTAATTATTTTCACGGCAACACGTGAAGATACAGAGCGATTAGCAACCTTAGTGCAAACAGCAGGTTTTGCAGCGACTGGGTTAAACGGCAAACTGACCCAAGCACAACGTAATGCGGTAATGCAGGCGTTTGCGACCAACAAATTCCAAGTATTAGTGACCACGGATGTCGCTTCACGCGGCCTTGACTTGCTACAAGTCTCACATGTGATCAATTTCGACTTACCAAAGCACCCTGAAGAATATGTGCATCGTATTGGCAGGACAGGGCGCGCGGGTCAGCAAGGCGTTGCTATTTCCTTAGTCGGGCCAAAAGATTGGCTTGCACTGCAAGCAATCGAGCAGTTCTTGCGTCGTCCATTGGAGTTTAGCAAAGTTGAAATACTCCCTGCGAAATTTAACGGACAGGTCGCAGCAAAACCAAAAGCTAAGATCCAACCGAAAAAAGCCAATAAACCGAAGGGCGAAACTAAAGTAAATTCGGTGACCGACGGTAGCGCAGTATTAAAGAAAAAAGCGCCAAAATTCTTTGAAGGTGGTGATGACGGTGCTGCACCAATGAAAAAAAAGCAAAAATAATCTAAATTGTTTGTTTTTTATTCATAAAATGGTGCTACACTCGATTTGCTAGCCGCTCGAAAAATAGACGAGATTGTTGGCAACATATTGTTTGTAAAGGAAACTTTTTCAAGCAATCGGAACGGTCCAAATACAGTTAATTTTATTTTCTGTTAATCAGCTTTACCTATTGACCCAATTATTCGGTTCACTGATAATGGGGTCGTAATATGTACTAGCTCGAACGTGGCCGGTAATATTTAAGTCGCCGTTTCTTGGCAAATATAGTTAAAGTAAGAGAATGTTATGTCACAATTAATTTCCGGTACCGTTAAGTGGTTCAACGAAGATAAAGGTTTTGGTTTCATCGAGCGTGAAGGCGGCAAAGACGTTTTCGTTCACTTCCGCGCTATCAACGGTACTGGTCGTCGTACTCTTGTTGAAGGTCAGAAAGTGACTTTCGAAGTAACTGAAGGCCAAAAAGGTCCTCAGGCTGAAAACGTAACTGTAGTTGCTTAATTAGCAATATAGTCAAAGTTTCTGTAAAAGAGCCGGCATAGCCGGCTTTTTTGTTTCTGGAAATCAGTAAAACACGTTTAGATCTTGATTTGAATTGGCTTTTACTAGCGCTGATACCATCAATTAATGGTTTTCGCTGTGCTTGCTGTTAGCAAAGCAATAGGGTGTTATCAGGTTTGTTCTTGGCAAAAAGCTAAACACTGCCAGCCACCGCTAATGTTTATTGCTGAGTTTCTTGCTGCATTTGCAACCGTAAGCGCATGTTTCCGCTCGCATAGTATGCTCATCAGCAAAGTTCTGAATTCGTCAGCGCAATAGCTTAAGAATTAGTACGCAGATTTGGGAACGCATCAGTTGATCTGTTGCAGACTGGCATTGGCATGGGCTTTCACTTGCAATCGCAGTTGTTGCAGTAATGGGCTTTCGCACTGCCAATGATGCCAATACAGCGGCGTATCTAGATAATAGCTCGGAGCCAAATCCAGCAGTTCGCCACGCATGATGTATGGTTGCATTTGCAAATCTGGTAGTAGACCAAAGCCAAGTCCTGCCAACACTGCCTTTAAAAATCCTTCTGATGACGGGCAAATATGTACATGCTCTGGGGTAATGCCAGCAAATTCTGATAAGAATTTATGCTGCAATAAATCATCTTTACTGAAAATTAAGCAGGGTGCGTTGGCCAACTGAGCGCGGTCAGACGCTGATAAGTGATATCTTTCGATAAATTGCGGGCTAGCGACAGCGCGATAACGCAGCGCGCCCAACGGCATGACGTTGCCGCCATTTATCGCAACAGGACTGTCGCAAATACACGCCATCACATCCCCTTGTTTCATGCGCTTTAAGCTAACGGATTGATCTTCTACAACTAAATCGAACCGGATGTTTGGTTTGTCTGGTAGCACCAATGCTTCTGGTAGCCAAGTGGCAAGTGAATCGGCATTAGTGGCAAGGCGAATCACTTGCACTTCCTGTTCCGCAAGCCCTAGCGCAGCTTCCATCTGTTGCACTTGTTGCAAATGATTCAGCAGCAACAATCCTGCTGTTGTTGGTCTAGGTGGTACCGTTCGTTCAAGTACTGGCTGGCCGAGTATGGATTCTAGTTGCTTAATGCGTCGACTGACCGCGGATTGCGTAAGATGAAGATGATTTGCGGCCTTTTCAAAACCGCCTTGCGCACTTACTGCCGCCAGCGCTTGTAACAGTCGATAATCCAGCATCGGAGCCAATCTCAAGTGAGTTATGATTATTAGTTATGATACACAATTATTATTCGTTAGATTCATGAGTTTTTCCAAGGTAGGCTTTAGCCATAATTTTGGGGAGCATTGCTGTGTGGTCATTGTTAAGTGGTTTTAGTTTGGGATTGAGTTTAATTGTGGCTATCGGCGGTCAGAATATTTGGGTACTTAGCCAAAGTATGGCTGGCGCGAATCGTTTGGTTATCGCAGGCGTTTGCATCCTTTGTGATGCACTGCTGATCCTACTTGGTGTCAGTTTTATTAGTCAGTTACAGCTTTGGTTACCACCATTAGTCCCTATTCTCACTATCGCAGGCGTATTGATGCTGTTGTATCTAGCCTATGGTTCAGCGAAGAGAGTGATACAGGGCAGTTCAGGGTTGTTAACTAACGAGAATGTGCAGCGGCAATCGCCAAAATTGTTGGCTTTGACCGCGCTTGGTATCACCTTGTTAAATCCACATGTTTATTTGGATACAGTGGTTTTAATCGGCAGTCTTGCCAATGCCGATCCTTCGCCGATAGCCTTCACAATTGGCGCTTGTTTGGCATCGCTGTTTTGGTTCAGCGCTTTAACGGCTTTTGCTCCGAAATTAAAAGTCTTTTTAAGCTCACCGCTGCGCTGGCGGATCTTTGATGCGGTGATTGCGGTTATTTTAATGGCGATTGCTTTGCAACTGGCGTTTAATGCGTTCTGGTAATACGTTCTTGGAATGCGTTCTTTTAAGGTACAGACAAATACAATCAAAGGTCTCATAAACCAACAGCTAAATTTTGAACTCACGCTCCAGACAAATAGACGACTGTACTGGAGATATTCTTGTGCTTGGACTTTATGAAAAAATAGTGGCCTTTACCATCCAAAGCCTAGTTGCGCCTGTGCCTGCTGGCTTTTAAGTCCGACGTGGATACCGACAAGACGCACTGATTTGCCTTCTCCACGTTGCCAAGCTTGCTGCAGTAATTGGTTTAGGATGTCAAAGCAAAGCTCCGGGTGTTGGCGTTCTATGGTGGTTTGGCGAAAATCTTGAAACTTTAATTTGATGCCAATTTTCTGGATTTGATCTTTGGCGTCACAACGCTCAATACGCCTGATGAGTTTTTGATATAAATCAGCCAATGGCTCCAAACCTTCGGACAACTCGTTGAGATCACGACTAAACGTCTGTTCAACAGCAACTGATTTCCGCTCACGCTCTGATTGCACTTGGCGCAAGTCGATACCGCGACTTCGCTCTAATAGTACTTCAGCAAAACTGCCAAACTCTTTAATTAACAACTGCAAATCTACTTGCTGAACATCTGCACAGCGATGAAGGCCGAGTTTAGCAAGCCGCTCCGCGGTTTTTTGACCAACGCCTGGAATTTTACGAAGTGGGAGATCCCTAACAAAATCTGCAATCTTGGCTGGCGGCAACACAAAAATGCCATTTGGCTTGTTTTCATCGCTACTTATTTTTGCCAAAAACTTATTAGGCGCAACGCCCGCTGATGCGGTTAAACCAGTTTCAGCAAAAATAGCGCGGCGAATATCTTCAGCGATCAAAGTGGCGCTACCACTAAACATCTCGCTATCGCTGACATCTAAGTAGGCTTCATCAAGACTTAACGGCTCAACCTTGTCGGTGTAACGATGAAAAATTGCTTGAATTTGTGTGCTTACAGCTCGGTACTTCTCCATATTTCCTGCAACTAGCAGTAAATGCGGGCATAGTTTATAAGCTTGCGCCGTTGGCATTGCCGATCGCACACCAAAAGCTCGAGCAGGATAGTTACAGGTACTGATGACTCCGCGTTCAACACGACTGCCACCAATTGCCAATGGCACATCGCGCCAAGCTGGGTTATCTCGCATTTCCACAGCGGCGAAAAAACAATCCATGTCGATATGAATAATTTTTTGCATGAGCAACTTAACTGTATGGTTATACAGTTATTGTAGGCGTATTTTAGTCGCTGTAAAGACATTTTAGATAAACCTATGATTTGGATATTAATCTTTACGGATCACCGAGGACCAACATCTTAGCTAAATGCGGCTACGGGTTAAGCTGGCGGTTTAGACGTCTACTTTTAAAGTGCAACTTGAGGCGATTCGATGTATGATGTGCGCAATTTTTTTAAGCCCATTAGCGACTGTGCCGCAACAGGAGAACACATGTTAAAGCGTGATATGTCTATTGCCGATTTTGATCCAGAGTTATGGCAAGCCATCCAGGATGAAACTCAGCGTCAAGAAGACCACATTGAACTTATCGCCTCTGAAAACTACTGCAGCCCGCGTGTGTTACAAGCACAAGGTTCGCAACTGACTAACAAATATGCGGAAGGTTACCCACATAAGCGTTATTACGGTGGTTGTGAGTTCGTTGATATTGCAGAAGATTTGGCAATCGCGCGCGCAAAAGAGCTGTTTGGTGCTGACTATGCAAACGTGCAACCTCACTCTGGTTCACAAGCAAACTCTGCAGTTTTCCTCGCGTTGTTGAGCGCTGGCGATACAATTTTAGGCATGAGCTTGGCGCACGGCGGTCATTTAACGCATGGTGCTTCTGTGAGTTCATCAGGCAAAATTTACAAAGCTGTGCAATATGGTCTGCACCCAGAAACTGGCGTGATTGATTACGCGCAAGTTGAAGCTTTAGCACTTGAACACAAGCCAAAACTGATTATTGCCGGTTTTTCCGCTTACTCAGGTATTGTTGATTGGCAGCGTTTCCGTGACATCGCCGATCAAGTTGGTGCATATTTAATGGTCGATATGGCCCACGTAGCAGGTTTGGTTGCAGCTGGTTTATATCCAAACCCGGTGCCAATTGCTGATGTTGTTACTACGACAACACATAAAACTTTAGCTGGTCCTCGTGGTGGCTTGATCCTCGCGCGTAAAAACGAAGAGATTGAGAAAAAACTCAATTCAGCAGTTTTCCCAGGCGGTCAAGGTGGTCCTTTGATGCATGTTATTGCCGCAAAAGCAGTAGCGTTCAAAGAAGCATTACAACCTGAATTCAAAACATACCAAGCGCAAGTATTGAAAAATGCTGTAGCTATGTGTGATGAGTTTAAAGCTCGTGGCTATAAAATCGTTTCTGGTGGCACGCAAAACCATCTGTTTTTGTTAGATTTAATCGACAAAAATATCACTGGTAAAGACGCTGATGCGGCATTAGGCCGTGCTCATATCACTGTAAACAAAAACTCAGTGCCAAACGATCCACGTTCTCCATTCGTGACCTCAGGTTTACGGATTGGTACTCCAGCCATTACTCGCCGTGGTTTTGGTGAGATTGAATCTCGTTTGGTTGCGAACTACATCTGTGACGTTTTAGACAATATGGGTGATGAAGGTGTTGTTGAAAAAGTGAAAGGACAAGTTTCTTCACTTTGTGCACGTTTCCCAGTCTATGCCTAAACTTCGGTTAAATGCTAAGATGGCCGCCTAAAGCGGCCATTTTTTTAGCCAATAGCCAGTTTAAAAAGGAATTCTCTTTGTTTTGTCCATTTTGCAAAGCGGAAGACACCAAAGTTATCGACTCTCGATTAGTGGCCGAAGGCTACCAAGTGCGGCGTCGGCGCGAATGCACGGCTTGTCATGAGCGTTTCACCACTTTCGAAGCTGCCGAATTAGTGATGCCGCGGATCATCAAACGCGATGGCTCTCGCGAACCATATAACCAAGATAAATTGCGCAGCGGCATTATGCGCTCACTAGAAAAACGGCCGGTGCCGATTGAAGATATTGAATCTTTGATCAGCAAAGTTGAATCGCAACTTCGCGCCACCGGTGAACGGGAAGTCCAAACCGAGCTGATGGGGCAGTTAATTATGTCTCAGTTGTTGTTGCTTGATAAAGTTGCCTACGTGCGTTTTGCCTCGGTTTATCGTTCCTTTAAAGACATCCGCGAGTTTGGCGAAGAGATAGCCCGGTTGGGCGATGATGAGCCTAAGCAATGATCCATTCAACCAATCATTTCAATGCGGCCGATGAGCAGGCAATGCGCCGCGCTATTGCGCTGGCGGGGTTAGGCTGTTACACCACAGCACCCAATCCTAACGTTGGCGCCGTGCTCGTCAAAGGCGGTGAAATCATCGGTGAAGGCTATCATCAACAAGCCGGCGGTCCGCATGCTGAAGTGTTTGCCTTGCGCCAAGCTGGCGACTCTGCAAAAGGTGCTACTGCATATGTCACCTTGGAGCCTTG
>JACCDI010912700.1_pt1 | contig 15604 bp, 15 predicted proteins | sample 7442791 | NCBI WGS metagenome assembly JACCDI01 (sample SAMN15323434, study PRJNA562643) | freshwater metagenome | isolation source: river surface water | place: USA:Blue River Watershed | collected 2017-08-15 | reverse complement strand
TCAGCCGGTGGCGCTGCCCGGCCACCTCGATCCGGCGGGAGATGACGCTGTCGGTCGTCACCGTCCGCGCGACATCCGTCACCTCGTTCACGGCAAAACGATAGGACTGGTCGGCACCGTTGTAGATGTAACCTTCCAGCATCAGCGTGTAGGTGCCGGTCAGCGGCACGACAAACCGCGCCGGGTCCGAATTGGGCTGAAAGCCGCGCGGGCCGAAATGGGTGGTGCCATCCGGCCCGACCAGCGACCAATAGGCCGTCCCGCCCGACACCGCCTGCGCGTCAAAGACCAGTTCCTGCCCTTCGGTCGCGTCGAACCGGAACAGGTCGCTTTCCCGCCCCGCCGTTTCCAGCACCCCATCGACCGTGTCACCCAGCGCGATGACATCGGCGTTTTCGATGTTGATCAGGCGGAACTGATAGGCCCCGGTAAAGTCGCCCTCGGCGTCGATGGCCATGCGGTAATTGCCCGCCTCGAGCGCGATCAACTGACCGCCCTGCGCCCCGTCCGACCCGTCGAAACGCGTCGCACCGACGACCTGCCCGCCCGGCCCCTCAAGCGACCAGTTGAACCGGCTGTCGGGGGTCAGCGCGTCAAACAGGATCGTGCGTTCTTCGGCGAGGGTGAAGGTGTAGAAATCCGTCTCGCCCGGCAGATCGATACTGCCCGCCACCGGGATCAGGTCCGCCGACATCAACAGACGCGGCTCCAGCGTTTCCAGATGCAGACCACGGGTCAGCGCCGTGGCAGAGCGCAGGGCCCCCAGCCCGGTCCGGGTCTTTGCGGCCACAGGCAATGCTGCCGCAGGGGCTGGCCCGGCGCCCGCCCGTCCCTCTATGTCTTTCAGCCGGGGCGGACCCGACGTCAATCTGAACGGTGCCACACCGTCCTCCACATAAAACCGAAAAAATCCGCAGCAGACTCAGGAAGGCGTTGAATAAACTTTCGGTGAGGATAACACCGTCTTAAGGATTGTAAGCAACAGAATTCACATATGTGGACCTTTGAAATGGCGATTTGTTCAGGCCTGCGGAAACAGTCGATTTCGATCCTGTCCACTGGGGCGGTTTTGCTGACAAAAGCGGCGCTCGCCGCGCCACTGGACCCGGTGTCCTGCCTGATCGAACCCTATCAGACCGTTGAGTTGTCCACGCCGGTGGCCGGAATTCTGGCCGAGGTGGCGGTGGACCGAGGCGATCTGGTGGCGGCGGGACAGGTGGTCGCGCGGCTGGACAGCCGGGTTGAGGCGTTGCAGCGCGACCTTGCCCGCGCGCGCAGCACCGATGGCACGCAGGTTGCCGGGCTTGAGGCGCGGGTGGCCTTCCTGACCGATCAGGCGCAGCGCAATGCCGATCTGGCCAAGCGCTCTGCCCTTGCGGCGAACGAGGCGCAAAAAGCCGGGATGGAGGCGGAACTGGCGCGGCAGGAGTTGGAGCGGGCGAAACTGGACCAGACCCGCGCCGCGCTGGAACTCCAGCAGGCCGAGGCGGTGCTGGCCCAACGCGCGCTTGTCAGCCCGATTTCCGGCGTGGTGACAGAACGGCTGCTCGATCCCGGCGAATATCAGGACGGCCAGTCGCATATCGTGACTGTCGCGCGTCTGGATGTGCTGCGGGTGGAGGCCTTTGCCCCCATCGCCTATTTCCCGCAGCTTGCGGTCGGCCAACAGGTCACCGTCACGCCCGAAGCGCCCTTGGACCAGTCGCGACCGGCGACAATCCGGGTGATCGACCGGGTGTTTGATGCTGCGACCGCCACCTTTGGCCTGCGGATGGAGTTGGACAATGCCGACCTGTCGCTGCCTGCGGGATCGCGCTGCACGCTCAGCTTTCCCGGACGGGGCGGGGGAACGCCGCGCGCGATAACAGCTTGCATCGCTGCGCACTTCCCCTGTCCGGCGCGGCGGGCCATAGTCGGGCAAAAGGGGGCCGCAATGGACTATACCACCACCATTCCCCGGCTGGAAACGGCCAACCTGATCCTGCGGGAATACCGGCAATCCGATTTCCCGGCCTTCGCCGACTTCTACGCCACCGAACGCTCTCGCTTCATCGGCGGTCCCTTGACCGCCGAGATGGCATGGCGCGGGCTTGCCACCCATCTGGGCCATTGGGCCTTGCGCGGCTATGGCTTCTGGGCGGTCGAGGACAAGGCGACCGGCGCGTTTTGCGGCCATGTCGGGCTGTGGTTCCCCGAAGGTTGGTATGAGCCAGAGGTGGGTTGGGTCCTGATGCGCGGTGCCGAGGGGCGCGGCGTGGCGATGGAAGCGGCGATTGCCGCGCGGGCCTATGCTTACGGCGTGTTGGGTTGGAAAACGGCGGTCAGCATGATTGATCCAGGCAATGCGCGCTCGATCCGGTTGGCGCAGCGGTTGGGTTGCCGGATGGAGGGGATGTTTCAGCACATCCGCCTTGGCCCCATGGAAATCTGGCGCCACCCCGCGCCGTCAGAATTGGAGTGAGCGATGACCAAAGCCCAAGCCGTGCCCGTGGTGCATATCGACGATGACCGCTTCAAGGTCACTGAATGGCAATTCGCGCCGGGGGCCGAGACGGGCTGGCATGTGCACGGCCATGACTATGTGATCGTGCCTTTGACGGATGGCACCTTGGGGCTGGACCTGCCCGGTGGGGCGACGGCCACAGCGGCCTTGGCCCAAGGCGTCCCCTATTCCCGCCGCGAAGGGGTGCATCACAACGTCACCAACGCCGGTGCTGCGCCCTTGGCGTTTCTGGAGGTGGAGACGGTCGCCGACCACCTGTCGCACCAGCGGCGCGAGGTTCTGGTGCGCTTCATGGCAGCATGGAACGCGCGGGATGTGGACGGGCTGATGGACTGCATGGCGGCGGACTGCGCGTTTCATGCCTCTGCGGGGCCGGAGGCCGAGGGGCGGCGCTCTATCGGGCGCGAGGCGGTGCGTGCGTCTTATGCCGCGATGTTCGAGACCTTCCCTCAGGCCGCTTGGACGGCGGACAGCCACCATGTGGCAGGCGATACCGGCCTGTCGGAATGGCGCTTTGTCGGGACGGATAAGTCTGGCAATTCGGTGGACGTGCAGGGCTGCGACATCTTCCGCTTTGACGGCGCGTTGATCGCGCTGAAGGACAGCTATCGCAAGAACCGGGGGTAAAACTGTCATCGGGCGGAAAAGGAAAGGCACTGCCTTTCCCCGCCCGCAGCGACCAAATTCCCGCTCTCGCGTTCAGCTTACACCACATAGGCCAGCGCCTGCCCGGGCGGGCGAGAAGCGCCCGCCGAGGGGCGGGCGGGCGCTGGCCGGGGGCCTTTGGGGCCCCCGGCCGGGATGGGGCAGACTTGGTCGCGTGGCTTCGGCCATAGCCTCAGCCAAAGACAGTGTCACTGCTTCCGGTTATAGCGGATGAACGGCGTGACCTGCGCCACGCGGTCATAAAGCCGCCGCGCGGTTTCGTTAAAATCTTGGGTCAGCCAATAGACCGCCGGCGTGCCATTGGCATCGGCGGCGGCATAGACCGCCTCGATCAGCGCGCGGCCTACGCCTTGGCCCCGGACCGAAGGGTCGGCGTACAGGTCTTGCAGGTAGCAGACATTCTCGATCTTCCAGTTGTGGCGGTGGAACAGGTAATGCACCAATCCCACGGGACGCCCATCCACCTCGGCCAGCAAGCCATTGAAATCCTGCGGGTCATCGCCCAGCAGCCGCGCAAAGGTGCTGTCATAGACCGCCTCTGGCACAGAGGTCTGGTAATACTCCAGATACCCCGTCCACAGCCGCGCCCAGTCGGCGCGATCCCCGGCGGTCAAGGGGCGGATGGTGACAGACATGGAAGCCTCCTAGGGTTGGGCAGGCGGCGGCAGGCCGAGGAAGCGGTGCAGCGACCGGCCCAGATCCTGCGGACGATAGCCGCGCCCGATAAAGACGATATGGTTGTCCAGACGGGTATCGCCCTGTTCTGGCAGAATTTCCGGCGATTGCACCACCTTGCGCACCGTTTGCAACAGCAATCGCCCCGCAGGCGTGCGCACCACGCCCTTGACCCGCACCAGATCATCCCCCCGCGCATGCAAGAGCGCCGAGAGCCACAGCGTGAACGCCGACCAATCCATGCCGTCGGGGATGGCCACCTGCGTGGGCTGGATCGGGCCGCGCTGATCCTCGCCCAAGGGTGGCAGTTTGGCGGGGGGGGTATCAGGGTCAAGGTCGGGCAAGGCCACGCTTTCCCCCAGCACCGCCGCAGAGGTGGTGGCGTGACCGTTCAGCGTCGCCAAGGTCGCGCGCAAGGTGGCCAGCGCCACGGGCGCACAGGCATCGGTCTTGGTCAGCACAAAGCGATCCGCCGCCCCCACCTGACGCCGCCCCAAAGGCTCGGTCGTCAGTTGCGCCAGCGCGTGCAGGGCATCGACGGCGACGATGGTTTCATCCACCACGATATGGTTGACCAATACCGGATCACCTTGAATCGCAGCGACAATCGCGCCGGGATCGGCAAGGCCAGAAGTCTCGAGAACAATCCGCTCCAGCCGCGCCTCATCGGCAGAGACGCGACTGCGGGCATCGCACAGGTCACGCAACGCGGCCAAAAGATCGCCCTGCCCCGCGCAGCAGCAACACCCGCCCGCCAACAACGTCATCCCCGCAGCGCCCGACAGCAAGGCGTCGTCCACCGGCACCTCGGCCTCCTCATTCACCACGACATGCACGCGCGGACCGAAAGCGCCCACGTGCAACTGATGCCGCAGCCATGTGGTCTTGCCAGAGCCGAGATATCCGCCCAGCAGCGTCAGGCGCAGCCGCGTGTCAGTCATCCAGATACCGGGGATCGAGGGGGTCGATGGGCTGGCCAGCGATACGCTCGGCCTCGATCCAGACATCATCCAGCGTCTGCACGATGGTCTGCGCACCGGCCATGGTGCCCATCTGGATGCCGGGCACCACGCCGCCGTCATGGGCGGTCAGGCCATAGGGTTTCAGCACGCTGTTCAACAGCGCCGCCCGGTGAAAGCGCGCGCGCAAACGGTCGCCCGGTGTGGCGGCCCCGGCATCGGTCCAATGGCCGGGAGCAGCGGGGTTGCCGCAGGCATTGCACATGGTCCGGTCCTTTCGCAGAAAACCGGGGGGCTTTTGGCCCCCCGGTGCGGGGTCAGATCACCTCGGGGCGATTGCCGCTGGCGAAGGGATAGCGCTTGCGGAAGTCGTTGGCGATATCCTCGAACGTTGCCCACTCCACGCCCGAATGCTTGGAGATGTATTCGATCAGGCGTTCCAGCATCAGCAGAACCTGCGGACGGCCCGCGACATCCGGGTGGATGGTGAAGGCGAACACCGCGTAATCCATCTCGCGGTACACCCAGTCGAACTGGTCGCGCCACATTTCCTCGATATCGCGCGGATTGACGAAGCCGTGGCTGTTCGGGGCCTTCTTCATGAACATCATTGGAGGCAGGTCATCGACATACCAGTTGGCCGCGATATCGACGAGGTCGATCTCCGTGCCATGCTTCAAGGGGTGCATCCAGTCCTTGGCCGATTTGGAATAGTCGATGGTGTTCCAGCTATCGCCCACTTTGGCATAGAAGGGCTGGAAGTCGCGGTAGCCTTGGGAATGATCATAGGTGAAGCCGTGCTTGAGCAGCAAGGCGGCGGTGGAGTTCGACATCTCCCACCACGGGGCGACATAGCCGCGCGGCGCTTGGCCGGTCAGGCCCTTGATCAGCTCGATCGACTTGACCAGCACGTCTTCTTCCTGCGTGGGGGTCATGGCGATAGGGTTTTCGTGCAAATAGCCATGCGCGCCGACTTCATGCCCGTCCTTGACGATCATCTCCATCTCCTTGGGGAAGGTCTCCAAGGAGTGGCCGGGGATGAAGAACGAGGTTTTCAGGTCGTATTTCTTGAACAAGCGCAGCAGGCGCGGCACGCCGACCTCTGTCGCGAAGATGCCGCGCTGGATGTCCGACGGGCTGTCGCCACCGCCGTAAGAGCCGATCCAGCCCGCCACCGAGTCGATATCGGTGCCGAAGGCACACATGATTTTCTTGGCCATTCGTTTCGTCCTCCTGTTGCCTTTGTTGGGGCGGCAGCTTTGCCTGCCGCTTTGGATGAAGTCGGGTCAGCCCCGGATCGCGCTTTCCAGCGCCAATCCTGCGGACAAGATCTGTCGGTCGCGGCCATGGCGCGCGCTCAGCATCAAGGATGTGGGCATTCCGTCGCCATCCGCCCCGTTCGGGATCGCTATGCCGCACCAGTCAAGGAAGTTGCCCAAAGCCGTGTTGCGCAAGGTGCGGAAGTTGTGGTGGAAAAACTCCTCCACATCCGCTTCCAGCGCCGCAATCGGCATGGCCACGCTGGGGGTGGTCGGGCAGATCAGGATGGCATCGCCCAGACGGTCATTGACGGCGGCGATCAGGCGGCGCCGGTGGGTTTGCAACTCCCACAAATCCACGGCGCTCATCTTGTCGGCCATGCGGATGCGGCGGATGACGCGCGGGTCAATCTGCGCCTCAAGCGGCGTGTTCAGCCGGTCGCGATGCACCAAGGCGGCCTCGACCGAGGTCATGGGACCAATACGTGCGATGATATCCGCCGTCTCGCGCAGTTCCGGCAAGGCAATCCGGCGGATGCGCGCGCCAGTGGCGGCAAGGCGTTGCAGGGTGGCGTCAAAGGCGGCGGCCACGGCGGGGGCGAGGTCGTCGAACATCACCGTATCGGGGATGACGAAATCAAGGCTGCCCGGATCAGCGGCCATCGCCTCGGGCTGGCGCAGACCCCGCAACACGGCATCCACCAGCACGCAGTCTTCCACCGTGCGCGCCAAAGGCCCGAGCGTGTCCAAGGTCGGCGACAGCGGGAACACGCCCCCCATCGGGTGATGGCCCGTTGAGGTTTTGTAGCCCACCACCCCGTTGAACGCCGCCGGAATGCGGATAGAGCCGCCGGTATCGGTGCCAATCGACAAAGGCACGATCCCCGCCGCGACCACCGCGCCTGACCCGGACGACGACCCGCCGGGAGAGCGTGCGACCATCGGATCACACGGATTGCGCGGGGTGCCGTAATGCGGGTTCAACCCGATCCCGGAATAGGCGAATTCGGTCATGTTGACCGCCCCCACGGTCACCAGACCCGCCCGCCGGCCCGCCGCGACCAAGGCGGCATCCTGCGCCGCAGGGGCATCCCCGCGCAGCACCGCCGACCCTGCGGTGGTCACGGTGCCTTGGATGTCGAAGAGGTCTTTCCACGCCAAAGGCACGCCATCGAGCAGGCTGGCCGGATTGCCCGCGCGCAGGCGTTCGCGCGCGGCCCGCGCCTCGGACATCGCGCGATCCTGCGTCTGGCGGATGAAGAGGGCCGGGTCGCCATGCCCGGCGATCCGGTCAAAGACCTGCTCGGCCAGTGCGACGGGGTCAAGCGTTCCTGCGCGCAGGTCTTGCGCGAGTGAGGCTGCGGTTTCCATGGTCTTCTCGGTCTATTGGATGATCAGGGTGGCATCCGACGGGTTCCACGCCACAAAGGCCCCTGCCCCCGTGGTCAGGCTGTCGCGGTATTTGTCGGCGTGCCCTTCCAGCGAGACCGCCTCGCCGCTGGGCAGGGTCATGCCGATTTGCAGGATATGGCCGACCAGTTGCTGGCGGGTGATCGTACAAGGCAGCAGGTTGCGGCCATGCTTCGCGCGGATCTCGGCCTCGGGCATGGTGGCGGGCAGGACGTGCATCGCCTCCGCCGGCAGCACGATGGCGGCGGAGGCGCCGGGGGTGGCAGGCTTTGCCGGGCGGTCGGCAATCAGCGCGCCAAAGGGCGTGTCCACGGTCACAAGGTCATCCGCCATGTTGCGGACTGTGCCGTTGATCAAGGTATTGGCCCCGATGAAGCGGGCGGTGAAGATGCTTTGCGGGCGGGTATACAGCTCACGCGGGGGGCTGATCTGTTCCACCCGGCCCGCGTTCATCACCACGATGCGGTCGGACAGGGCCAGCGCCTCGGATTGGGCATGGGTCACGAAGACGAAGGTGATGCCCAGGTCACGCTGCAACAGTTTCAATTCGTTCTGGATCGACTTGCGCAGGTTCGCGTCCAGCGCGCCCAGCGGTTCGTCCAAGAGCAGGATGTCAGGCTCCACCACCAAGGACCGCGCCAAGGCGATGCGCTGGCGCTGGCCACCCGACAGGCGCGTCGGCCTGACATTCGCCACCTCGGACAGGCCCAGCTTGTCAAGGATGCGGTCCACCTTGCGGTCGGCTTCGGCCTTGGCCATCCCCTTGACCTCAAGCCCGAACATCACGTTCTGGCGCACGGTCATGTGCGGGAACAGCGCGTAGTTCTGAAAGATCATCGAGGTCGGGCGCTTTTCAGGTTGCAGGTCATTCACCCGCTTCCCCCGGATCAGAAGATCGCCCGAGGTGATCGATTCAAACCCCGCGATCATCCGCAGCGTCGTCGTCTTGCCGCAGCCGGAGGGGCCAAGGAAGGCGATGAACTCGCCCTTGTCCACATCAAGGTTGAAGTCGATGACGGCGGGCGTGCCGTTATCATACACCTTGCCGATATGCGAAAGTTGCAGGTCGTAGGCCACGGGCGTTCCTCGGATTGCAGGTCGGGTTGTGGCCGGGACGCACGCGCCCCGACCACGAGTGGTTCAGATCAGGCGGACAGGAATTCGTCCCACTTCGCCATCAGCAGGTCATATTCATCCGGCCACTGGTGCCAGTAAGCGACGTTCGCCGCGCGGGTGGCCAAGGAGCCGCCGTCGCGCAGATCGCCTTCTTTGATCCCGCGCTCTTCGGCACCAACCCACGGCGCGCCTTCGTACCAGAAGGCGTACTTTTCGGGTGCCATGACTGCTTTGACCTTGTCGTTGGGCGAGTAGTAGCCCTGTTCCGACACGGCCACAGCCGGGCCACCCGACAGCCAGTAGTCGGCATAAGCCACCACGGCATCGAAGTTGGGCGAGGATTTCAGCGCAGACACGCCGATGGCCCAGCCGCGATAGCCGTTCTTCATGGTGGCGTACGAGCACTGCACGCCCTGCGCCTTGACCGCCATCACGGCGGGCTGCCAGGCGTCGGCCAGGATCATCTCGCCCGAGGCCATCAGGTTCACCAACTCGCCGAAGTCACCCCAGAGGGCGCGGAACTGGCCTTCCTTCTTCTTCGAGATCAGGAACTTCGACGCTTCCTCGATCGCCGCCGCATCCGGGTTGCCCGGGTTCGGCACTTCAAGCAGGCCCATTTCGTTCATGGCCATGATGGCCTGACCGAAGGCGATCAGCGGGTCCACGTTCAGGCCGGTCTTGCCCTTGAACTTGGGATCGAACAGCGACGACCACATCGACGCCTCTTCCGCATCCACGAGGTCGGGACGGAAGCCGATGGAGTCGAAGTTGTACACGGTCGGAACCATGTTCAGCGCGGTTTGCGACTCGTCGGTCCAGATCTGGCCGACGATTTGCGCGCGGGCTTCCCACTTGTCCGACGGCTTGAGGAAGGATTCGCCAACGCCCGTCCAGTTGGTCAGGGCCGAGGTCGGGATCGGCGCCACGAGGTCGGTCTGCACGATGGAGGGCAGACGCTCACCGATGGTTTCCCAGCAGTCATAGGCGGTGGAGCCGGACAGAAGTTCGGTCTGGGTGTTCGGGAAGATGTCGGCCTTGCCCGACACCGACTTGACGCCCGAGGCGGCCTTGAAGTCGTTCAGGATGCGTTCCTGCACGGTCACCGACAGGCCGACGGTGCGCAGTTCCTGCGATGCCAGATCGGCAGCGAAGGCCTGTTGCGCGCCGAACAGCGGCAGTCCGCCAGCAGCCAAGGCAGCACCGCCCGCAGTCCCCTGCAGGAAACGACGCCGCGACAGCGACATGGTGTTCATTCGTAGTACCTCCTGTTTTTATCGTCTTTTGATGTGACGTCTTTCGTCTTGTTGCGCGCCGGGCCTAGTAGCGCCCGACGAGCAATCCTCCGTCCACGACCACGACCTGTCCGGTCATGTATCGGGCGCCGTTGGATGCCAGGAACAGGACGACATCCGCGATCTCGGCAGGCTCGCCGATGCGTCCCATGGGTATGAATTCGCCCGCCTTTTCGGCCCCTTCGGGACCGAGCGAGTTTTCTTTGGACAAAAGTTGCGCGGTGCGGATGTATCCCGGTGCCACCCCGTTCACGCGGATGCCGTCGCGGGCCAGTTCCACGGCCAGACCGCGCACCAGACCCACCACCCCGGCCTTGGCGGCGGAGTAATGCACATGCTCATCCCAGCCGTAGGCCACGCCCATGATGGACGACAGCGCGATCACCGCCCCCTTCTTGCGCGCCTTCATGCCCGCCAGTGCGGGACGGACGACGCGGAAGATGCCCTTGAGGTCAATGTCAAAGGTGTGGTCCCATTTTTCATCGGTCAGCGCGGGCAGCGGCACCTTATGGGCGATGCCCGCATTGGCGACGATCACGTCGATGCCGCCATGCGCGGCCTCGATCTGGGCGACCAAAGCATCGGCAGCCTCCGTCGAGCGCACGTCCAGAACATGGAACTCCGCGCTGCCGCCTGCGGCGGCGATCTCGGCCACGCAAGAGGCCCCTTCGGCCTCAAGCACATCGGTCACAACCACATGATAGCCTGCGGCGGCGAAGGCTTTGGCGCTGGCGCGGCCGATGCCGATCCCCGCGCCGGTGATCAGAACGATCTCGGTCATAGCATCACATCCCCGGAGTTAGGGCCAAGCGTCTGGCCGACGAACAGCGACGCGGCGGGTGAGCAGAGGAACGCCACCGTCGCCGCCACCTCTTCGGGTTCGCCAAAGCGACCCAGCGGCAATTCGGCGGCCTTGGCGCGCTGCCAATCCTCGGACAGGCTGCGCACCAGCGGCGTGTTGATCGGACCCGGTGCCACGGCATTGACGCGCACGCCTTGCGCCGACACTTCGCGCGCCAGCGCCTTGGTCATGCCGATGATCCCGGCCTTGGCGGCGGAGTAATGGACCAGCTCCACCCCGCCGATCTGGCCCAACTGGCTGGCGATATTGACCACCACGCCCGATTGGCGCGCCAGCATCCCGGCCAGAACGGCATGGGTGCAGAGGAACGTACCGCGAAGATGGACCGCAATCATGCGGTCAAAATCGGCGGGCGTCAGGTCAAGGAAGCGTCCCTGATGCACATGGCCCGCGTTGTTGACCAGATGGGTGACGGGGCCAAACGCGGCCTCTGTTTCGGCCACCATGGCGGCGACGTCGCCTTCATCCGAGACATCCCCGCCGCAGGACTTGGCCATGCCGCCAATCTCTGCCGCCACCGCCGCCGCAGCAGCGGCGCGGAAGTCGTTGACCATGACCTTGTAGCCGTCGGCTGCCAGACGCAGCGCAATCGCCCGCCCGATGCCTGACCCGGCACCCGTGACGATAACGGTTCCCGCGCTCATGCAATGTCCTCCTGCATGGCCATCTTCTTGGCCCGACGGACGGACATCGCCATCAGGATGCCGTAGACGCTGAGCAGGCAGAACGAGAACAGCGTGGTCAGCACCCCGAAGGCAAAGATGTTGGGGTGAATTTCAACGGCAAAGGTGCCGTAGATCGCCAAGGGCAAGGTCTGATCCCGGCCCGAGGCAAACAGTGTGCGCGGGAATTCGTCAAAGGACAGGGTGAAGGCGAACAGCATCGCCGACAGCACGCCCGGGAAGATCAGCGGGAAGGTCACCTTGCGGAAGGTGGTCCAGGGATCGACGCCCAGCGACCAAGCCGCCTCTTCGACCGACGAGTCGAACCGGTTGAGGATCGCCAGCATCACAAGGAAGGCGAAGGGGAAGGTGTAGGACACATGGGTGGCAAAAGCGGTTGAGAACCAGTGACGCTCGATCCCGAAGACGTTGTTGGACAAGAGCGACACGCCCAACCCCGTCAGCACGCCCGGCACCATCATGCCCAGCACGATCAGGTAGAACACGATGCCCGAGCCCTTGAACTTGCGCCGGAAGGCCTGCGCCGACATCACGCCCAGCACGGTGGAGACGATCATCGTCATCCCGGCCAGCACCAAGGACCGCACCAGCGCCTCACCGAATGGCAGGGGGGCGATGCGCGACGGCGGGGTCAGGCCGAAGATGTGACGATACCAGTAGGTGGACCATTCGATGATCGGAAACTGCGGCCCGCCCTCTGGCCCCTGCTGGAACGAGATGATCGTCAGCACCACGAAGGGGCCGTAGAGAAACAGGATGAACAGCGCGACGTACAGACCAAGCGCGGGTTTCAGGATACGCGATTCCATGGCTCAAAGCTCCCGCTTCAGATCGACGATGCGCAGGAAGCCCGCGATGACGATGCCCATGACGACGGTCAGGCAGACCCCCACGACCGAGGCCATCGCCCATTTGAGCGAGCCGACCTGTGTGACGATGATGTTGCCCAGAAGGTTGACCTTGCGGCCCGACAAGGCACCCGAGGTGGCGAATTCACCCAAGACCATGACCGAGACGAAGATCGCGCCCACGACGACACCCGGCAGCGACAGCGGGAAGATGATCTTCCAGAAGATGCGCCCGAAGCCTGCACCCAGATCGCGCGCCGCCTCGATGATGTTGCGGTCGATCCGGCTGAGCATGAAAGCGATGGGGCCCACCATGAACACGCAGTAAATCTGGGTCATGCCGATGATCACCGACAGTTCGGTGAACAGCAGCACCTCGATCGGTTGCTGGATGATGCCCAGCTTCAGAAGGACGATGTTGATCGCGCCTTCCTTGCCGAGCATCGGCCGCCATGCCAGCACCCGGATCAGGAAGGATGTCCAGAACGGGATGACGCAGACCACCAGTAGGACGGTGGACAGGGTCTTCGACTTCACGAACAGCCCGACGAACAGCGCCGTGGGGTAGCCGACGATGAAGGTCGTCGCCAAAACGATCAGCCAGATGCGCACCGTCGTCCACAAGGCACCCGTGTAGGTGTCAGAGGCGAAGAACTGCTTCCAGCTGGCCAGCGTCGGATCGGAGGAGATGTTGAAGGTCGTCTGCGTCCAGAACGAGACATAGACGATCATCAGGATCGGCAGGACAAGGAACAGGCACATCCAGATGATGCCCGGCGCCAGCAGCCAGCGCGTCGTGTTGGATTGCCGTTTCTGGATGGTGGGAGTGGCGGACATCAGCGCACCTCACGGCCAAAGACGATGGCCTGTTCGGGGTTCCACGTCAGCAGGTAGTCCTGCCGGGGTTCGAATTCCTGCGGGGCCCCGAGCGAGAGGTGATGCTCCATCTCAATCACATGGCCATCGCCCGCGTCGAAGAAGTTCATCACTGCAGAGCCAAGGTATTCCGACGCGATGAAGGTCGCGCGGATCGTCGGTCCGGTCGGGGCAGCGTCCAGTGCCACGGCCTGCATCCGGTCATAGCGCACGGCATAGACATCGCGGTCGCCCTTGACGGCTGCCGGAACGGGGACCGTGCCGAAGGGGCCGGTGAACTGGCCACCCGACAGCTTGCCCTCGAACAGGTTGAAGCGGTTGAGGTAATGCGCCACGTCGGGCGTGGCCGGATGGTCATAGACCTGCCCCGGCGCGCCGATCTGGATGATCCGGCCCCGGTCCAGCACAACCACGCGGTCGCCCATCGCCAAGGCTTCGGTCTCGCTGCCCGTCACGTGGACGAAGGTCACGCCCAGCCGTTCGCGGATTGCCCGCAATTCGTTGCGCATCCGACCGCGCAGATTGGCATCCAAGGCACCAAGCGGTTCATCCAGCAGCACCAATTTGGGCTGCATCGTCAGGGTGCGCGCCAAGGCCACCCGTTGCCGCTGCCCGCCAGAGATCTGGTCAACCCCCCGCCCCTCCATCCCCGACAAACCGACGAGTTCGATCATCTCAAGCGCGCGCTGTTCGACCTGCGCGGGGGTGAGGCCGGATTTGCCATGCGTCAGGCCAAGGCCCACATTCTGGATCACCGTCAGATGCGGAAACAGGGCGAAGTTCTGGAACACGAAGCCGATCCCACGCTCATGCGCGGGAACGTTGGTGATGTCGCGACCCTGAAAATGGACACGGCCCGCCTCGGGGGCCTCAAAGCCCGCGATGACGCGCAGAAGCGTCGTCTTGCCAGAGCCGGAGGGGCCGAGGAACGAGATATACTCGTTCGCGCCCGCCTCGAGCGTCGCATTGTCCAGCGCAACCAAATCGCCATAGCGCTTGGTCACACCGTCCAGTCTGAAGACCGCAGTGTCCAACTTCACCTCGCCTGAGAATTGGGGCCGCTTCGTGGCCGCCCCTTTATTGTCTCGCCCTGGCCGACTTGCGGCCGTTCACCCATCGAAACTGTACTTTGAATGAAATAGCTATTCTTCGAACCTGTCAACGGGTTATCAAATTTCTCATTCGGTCAAATTTCAGCACGTATCGTACCTTTTTCGCGCAAAAATCAGCCGACCCGCGACAGGCTAAGCGGCTATCAATTGGCTAGTGAACTCAATGTTCATTTCATTGTGGACTAAGGTATGCAGCAAAAGACCCGGCATCGGGAATGACGGCGACGATTTTCATCCGCGCCAGATAGCGACGGGCGGTGATGGACAGATGATCCCGCAGATATTCACACGCGGAATCAATGGGATGACGCGAAATCAGGTCGAACAGCGTCTGATATTGCTCGATGGTGTCCTCATCGCGGGGCAGACCCAGACGGATCAGGGCCCGATCAACCGCCGAGAGCAGAAGGCGGTTCCCCCGGATCATCTCCACCAGTGCCGTGTTTTGTGCCTGCGCGATGCAATGTTCCAACAGCGCGTCCCCCAGAAAATCGGGCGTGATTCCGGGATCGGTGCCGATCCGGTCCAGCAGCGCCTCCACTTCGGCATAACGGATATGTGGCGCGGCCAGCCGCAGCGCGGCTGGTTCGACGATCCCGCGCAGCTCGAATTTCTCGGACACGGTGCGCGCGGTCAGCGGTCCCGCGATCCAATGCGACGACGCGCTTTTGCGAATCAGCCCGCGTTCCTGCAACCGCGCCAGCACATCGCGCACCACGGTGCGGCTGACGCCCAGATGATCGGCCAGTTCGGTCTCGACAATGCGGAATTCGCCGAAGATCTGGCAGGAGGCCACCTCTTCCTCGACCTGATCATAGACGTGCCGCCATGTGCCCCGGGTTTGCAGGGCATCATCCACCTCATCGGGCACCTCAAGCGCCAGATCGCGGATGTCACGGCGAATCGGCGTGACCTCGGTCTTGCCATCGCCGACCAGATAGCCGCGCCCGTCAATGCGGTGGATCAGCCCGGCCTCCAGCAACTGCCGCAAGGCGGCCTGCACCGGCACGCGGCTGGTCTGCATCACGGCGGCGATGGGACCTTCCAGCAGGACAAAGCCCGCGGGCAGGATGCCCGACAGGATGTTCTCGCGCAAAACGCGGGTGATCAGTTCATAGCGCGGTTCCTGCGCAAGCGGATTGGACGAGCGGATCATGCCTCTGCCCCCTCGGCCACGCGGCGCACGAAGCGGTCCCAGACGCGGGCGGCGTAGTTGTATTCGTCCATGACGGTGTTCCAGATCACGATCCGGCGCACGCGGTCCACATAGGGCCCCCCGGCGCGGCGGCTGCCCTTGGTCACGGCCAAATCCCCCGACGGGCCATGCAAATCGCGCGCGGCGG
>JACCDI011733715.1_pt1 | contig 15606 bp, 15 predicted proteins | sample 7442791 | NCBI WGS metagenome assembly JACCDI01 (sample SAMN15323434, study PRJNA562643) | freshwater metagenome | isolation source: river surface water | place: USA:Blue River Watershed | collected 2017-08-15 | reverse complement strand
GCCGAATAATCGGACAGTCGATCACGGGCTGTCCTGACGGGCAGCCCCGCCGAAGCCAGACTTCGGCCGAATGAGGGAGAGGGCCCCGCCCGTCTCCCTCTTTTTGCATCTCCCTCTGCCGCTCCGGGAACCTCCTGAGCGGCGTGTAACTTAGGCGTCACGGGGCCTCGCTAGGGCGAACCTGTGGGGCCGGAAGAGTGGAGATTTCGCAATGTTCATGCGCAGCGAACGGCTGTTCCTGCGGCCTGGTTGGCCGGAGGACTGGGAAGAGGTCCTGGCAAGGATCAGCGACGAAAGCGTAGTCCGCAACCTGACGCGCACGCCCTGGCCCTATGCCCCGGATGACGCCCAGGCCTTTGCCGCCAAGCCGCAGGACAAGCGGCTGCCGCACTTCCTGATTACCTTGCCCACGCTGGCCGAGCCGGCACGGGTGATCGGCTGCATCGCCCTTGGCCAGCACGAGGATGACGTAGTGCTTGGCTATTGGATTGCCCGTGAGCACTGGGGGCAGGGCTACGCCAGCGAAGCTGGCCGGGCGATCCTGCAGCTGGCCAAGGTGCTTGGTCACCGGCGTATCGTTGCCAATCATTTTGCGGACAACCCGGCCTCGGGCCAGGTGCTGCGCAAGCTTGGCTTCTGCCCGACGGGGCGGATCGCGCCGCGCTACAGCATGGCGCGCGGGGAGCTGGCGCAAGCGATCGAATACACGGTCATGCTGGGGGAGCCCTGCGATTGCGATGATGATCCGCCGATGCAGCGAGCAGCCTGATCCAGACAGCAAAAAGCCTCCCCAAGTCAGACTTGGGGAGGCTTTTTGCTTGAGAAGCGAGGTCGAGATCAGGCCAGGGTCGCGTCCTTGAATTCGCTGTCGTGCTTGCCGATCAGCGCCCGGTCATCGTGGTTCCAGGGGTGGAAGCCGGGCAGGAAATAGCTGAGCCAGGCCGGGAAGATCCGGCGCAGCACGCCCGGCGTGCCCAGCAGGTACCAAGCGAGCTTGGCCTTCATCTTCCAGCCGGTCAGGCCATCCTGCGCCAGCAGATCCAGCGTATCGGTCCAGCGATGGCGCAGGAAGTTGATCGTGACGATGACCATCATGATGCTCTTCAGCTTCCAGCGGCGATAGCGGGTCCAGTCCTTGGTGGCGTGCAGATAGGTGTCATAGGCGACCCCCTTGTGCTCGATCTCTTCGATCGCATGCCAGCGCCACATCGCGGCGGTTTCCGGTTCGGCCTCGGCGAAGTGCTTCGGGTTGGCCAGGAATTCCTGCGCCATCATGGCGGTGTAGTGTTCCAGCGCCATGGTCACGGCCAGGTTGATGATCGCCGGGCGATCCTTGGTCAGCTCCAGGTTCGCGGCGACGCGCTGGTCGATGAAATCCAGGTCATACCCGGCTTCCACCGCCGCGCGGTTGAAGGCGATGTGTTCGCGGGTATGGTTGATTTCCTGCTTCACAAAGGCGCGAATTTCGGCCTCCAGCTTGGGGCTGGCGCCTTCGCGGTGGGCCTTCACGGCTTCGATGAAGAAGGCTTCGCCCCGCGGGAAAGTGGCGGAGAGCGCATTGTGCCAGGCGGTCGCCACCGGATCGTTGTTCAGCCACCAGCGGCCGGGCTTCTTGTCACGGCCAAAGCGCTGGTCGCGGACCGTGATGGTCAGGTCTGCGGGGGTAGGACCGGCCTTGCCGTTCGCGACGGCGGGTTCTACGTCGAGGGGGAACTTGAGGGGGGCGTTCATGCGCTCGGTATAGGATTAACTTACACCTATGTCAATAAGGAAGCGCCTGAGCCAGGAGGAAAGCCGCACCGTCGCGCTGGAAGCCGCGCGTGCCCTGCTGATCGAGCTGGGCCCGCAGGCCGTGACGCTGAAGGCCGTTGCCGCGCGAATCGGGCGGACCCATGCCAACCTGCTGCATCACTTCGGCTCGGCCGCCGGGCTGCAAAAGGCACTGGCCGAGCACCTTGCCGTGACGATCTGCGCGACAATCGAGGATGCCGTTCTGGCCAGCCGGTCAGGGCAGGGTTCGGCGCGCGATGTCGTCGACCTGACCTTCGACGCTTTTGACAAGGAAGGCGGCGGGGCACTGGCCACCTGGATGCTGATGAGTGGTAACGAGGACGCGCTCGATCCGCTGGTCCAGGCTGTCCATGATCTGGTCGACGATCTGGGCGATCACGAAACGGGCCAGATGCAGCACGTCACCCATGCCCTTTGCATGATGGCGCTGGGTGATGCGCTGATGGGTGGGGCGCTGGCGCAGTCGCTGGGCCTGCCGCGCACCGCCAGCCGCGACATCGCCGAAAAAATGCTGATTGAAGAGGCCGTCTCGGTCGGGCTGGTCAAGCCGCAGGCGGGTTGAGCCAGCCGGGCAAGCGCTCGGCGGGAATATCCTCCACCCGGCGGTGGTCAACCGCCAGGCCCAATGCGGGATAGGCGGTGCGTTGCCGGGCGAGATCGCTCTCGCCAAGGGGAACAACCGCCAGGCGGCGATTGACCTTCTGGCGCCAGTTCATCCGCGCAGTGTTTTCCTGGCCGACATAGCAGCCCTTGGTAAACGATACCCCGTTCAGCTCGGCGGCATTGCATTCGAGCCACAGCAGGTCGGACAGTTCGGCATGGCCTTCGGTCACGCCGAGCGACAGCCGATGGGCCCGCCATTCGCCAGATGCATCGTCACCGTCGCGTTTGCCAATCCAGCGTTGGCCCAATTCCGCGAGCCGGGGATCGGGGGAAGGGCCAGCGCCCGCCTGCCAATGCACGCCAAGGTCCGCATCAACCCCGATCGCGATCTTGCGGCGCAGGCGATAGATCGACAGGCGCTTGGCCAAGGCCTCAGCCTGTTCAGCCTCGCAGTCGAGCAACAGGTCATCGCCATCTGCCCAGACGATGAAGTCCGCGATCACCTTGCCCTGCGGGGTCAGCAGTGCGGCCCAGACCGGCAGAGCGCCGGAGACATCATTCGTGACCAGGCCATTGAGGAACCCGCGCAGGTCCTCGCCCGGTTCGGTCGCGGTCAGGCGGATTACCGCGCGGTCAGCCAACAGCGTTGCAGTCATGCGTGACAGATAGGGCTTTCCCACCATCAATCCACCCCCTTAAGCCGTTCATGCTGAGCTTGTCGGAACGCAGTCATCCTCAGATGAAGCATCGCACTTCTATGGAGCCCATGCTGCGCAGAACGGGGTAACGGCCCTTCGACAAGCTCAGGGTGAGCGGTTATGGGGGGATCATGGTACAGACTCTGACGATCCGCCGCCCCGATGATTGGCATGTCCACCTGCGCGATGGCGCCGTGCTGGATGGGGTGGCGAAACACACCGCCCACCAGTTTGCGCGGGCGATCGTCATGCCCAACCTGTCGCCCCCGGTCACCACGGTGGCGGCAGCAGCGGCCTATCGTGAGCGGATCGTGGCGGCAGCGGGCCCGGGCTTTACCCCCTTGATGACCGCCTACCTGACCGACACCATCGCCGCCGATGAAGTGGCACGCGGTTTTGCCGAAGGCGTCTTCACCGCGGCCAAGCTTTATCCGGCCCATGCCACCACCGGCTCGGCCCATGGCGTGACTGATGTGGCCAACATCCGCCCGGTGCTGGAACGGATGGAAAAGATCGGCATGCCACTGCTGATCCACGGCGAGGTCACCGATTCCCACGTCGACATCTTCGATCGCGAGGCCGTGTTTATCGAGCGGACGCTCTCAGGCCTGGTGCGCGACCTGCCCGGGCTGAAAGTGGTGTTCGAACACATCACCACCGCCGATGCCGTGGCCTTTGTTGAGAGCGCTGGGGCGAACGTGGCGGCCACGATCACGCCGCAGCACCTGCATATCAACCGCAACGCCATGTTCACCGGCGGCATCCGTCCGCATATGTACTGCTTGCCGGTGGCCAAGCGCGAAGTGCATCGGCTGGCGCTGCGTAAGGCGGCGACTTCCGGCAGCGCCAAGTTTTTCCTTGGGACAGACAGTGCGCCGCATGCCGTTGGCGCAAAGGAATCGTCCTGCGGCTGCGCGGGCATCTTCAATGCCCCTTATGCGCTGGAAAGCTATCTGGCGGTGTTTGAGGAAGAGGGCGCGATCGACAAGTTTGAAGGCTTCGCCAGCGAACACGGGCCGCGCTTTTACGGGCTCCCGCTTAATGAAGGCACGGTGACCTTAGAGCGCAGCGGCACCCAGGTGCCAGAGCTGATCGATGCCAATGGCACCCCGATCGTGCCGTTCCACGCAGGGGAAGAACTGGCCTGGCGTTACCTGGGCTAAGCGCGCCGGGTCCGCGCCAGCAGGTCGATCACGAACAGGCCAATCGCCGCCCAGATCAGCGCGAAGCTGGCCAGTTGCGCCGTGCCCAGCGGCTTGTTGAAGAACAACAGCCCGACCAAGAAGACCATTGAGGGGGAGAGAAACTGGATCATCCCCATGGTCGAATAGGCCAGCCGCTGTGCCGCCATGGCAAACAGCACCAGCGGCACGGCCGTGACCACGCCGGAAAGGGCGATCAGCCCGGCATCCCGCCAACTCCACAGGACCGCGCTGCCGGCAGGCCCTTGCGCAAACCAGCCGACGACACACAAGGCTGGCACGAGCAGCACGATGACTTCCACGGCGAGCCCGGTCAGGGCATTTACCGGGGCGAGTTTGCGGACAAATCCATAGGCCGTCCAGGACAGGGCCAAGGCCAGGCTGATGCCCAGCGATGCCAGCGCTTCCCAGGCCATCAGCAAGACCCCCAGGCTCGAAATGCCAACCGCCAGCCATTGCCGTGGTGTCAGTCGCTCCTTCAGAAATAGCGTGCCCGCCAGCACACTGAGCAGAGGCGTAACGTAATAGCCGATGCTGGCCGCATAGACTTCACGCGCCTGGATCGCGGCCACATAGACGAGCCAGTTGATCCCGATCAGCGCCGATGAAGTCAGCAGCATCCAGCGCGTTTTGGGTTGCGCCAGGGCTGCCCAGATTTCGGGCAACTGGCCGCGCCAGCCAAGGATCACAAGGCACAGCGGAAGCGAAGCGATGACCCGCCAGCCAACAAATTCAAACGCTGGGATGTGTGAAACCAGCCACAGATAGAGCGGTAGCAGGCCCCAGACGAGGTGTGCGCCCAGGGCGAGCGGCAGCCCGCCGGTGCGGTTGGATGAGGCAGGCCCATGCATTGGGCCGGGGCCTAGACCGGCTGCGGACAAATTCAAATGCCAAACTGCCGTTCTGGGCGCTGCTAAATCCGCCTTAACCATCTTGTTGATACAAGGCCGGCACCATGAAACGCGCGCCAGCCTTGCTAATCATCCTGTGCCTGACGGGTTGCGACCGGGCTCCCAAACCTGCAGCGGTAACGGTGCGCGATCCGGCGATCATGGGGGCGCTGTCCGAACCGCTGTTCAGCGATCCAGACCTGGTTGGTGCCAGTCGGAATGCAACAGTTGTGGCCGGTGCCACTTTGAATGACGGGGGTCTGCCCCTGTTTGGGCTCGACGATCGTGAGGCCCAGCGCGCCCGGTTGGAGGCTGAAGAACGCTTTCAAGGCTTGGTTCCCAGAGCACCTGCGCCAACTGGCAAGACCGAAAGTTCGGCAGTGGCGATGGCGGCCACAGCCGCGGCGGTCGCAGCGGCCGTACCCTTTGCGGCCCGTTGCGCCCCGACGCTTAGCTATTCCTTCAGTTGGGCCGCCGAGTTACCCGAGGCGGTCCCGGTCTATCCCCGCGCCCATGTCCAGGAAGCGGGCGGCAGCGACGAGCAGGGTTGCGGGCTGCGGGTCATTAACTTCCAGACCCCGGTCACCGTCCGTGACGTGATCGACTTTTACCACGCCAGTGCTGCGCGCCTCAACCTGCCAGCTACTGTTTCTGCCGAAGGGGACGATCTGGTGGTCAGTGCCAGGGGCAAAGGGCTGTCCTTTTCCGTCCATGCGCGCCGCATGGCCGATGGAGTGACCGAAGTGGACCTGGTCATCAATGGCTGACTGTCAGCCTTCGCTCAGCCCGACCCCGATCATCGCGCGCGGTTGCTCCATTTCGGTCGAGGCAACCGGATAGGCGCAGTAGTCCGCAGCATAATAGGCGCTCGGGCGGTGGTTGCCCGACAGGCCGACCCCGCCGAACGGTGCGGCTGAACTGGCCCCATTGGTCGGGCGGTTCCAGTTGATCACTCCGGCGCGGACATTGGCCCAGAAGCGGTTGTATTCCTGCGGAGTCCCGCCGATCAGCGATGCTGACAGGCCAAAGCGGGTATTGTTGGCCTCGGCAATCGCCGCATCAAGGTCATCCGCCTGGCTGACTTGCAGCAAGGGGCCAAACAGTTCGACGTCGGGCTTGTCCTTCACCGCGCTGACATCGATGATGGCAGGGCTGAGAAACGGCAAGTCATCGCGCGGGCGGATCAGGTGCTTGATCGCCTTGCCGCCGTGGCTCAGCAGGTAAAGAAAGCTCTCAGTCAGGCCGTCGGCGGCCTGGTTGTCGATCACCGGGCCCATGAACGGGGCCGGCTCGTCAAACGGGGCGCCGACGATGATCCGATCCGCCAATCGCTTCACTTCCGCCAGCAGCGGTTCGTAGATCGTGCTCTTCACAATCAGGCGGCGCGCGGCGGTGCAACGCTGTCCGGCCGAGGTGAAGGCCGATTGCACGACGATTGCGGCGGCATCGGTTATCTTCGGCGTATCCCACACAACGATCGGGTTGTTGCCGCCCATTTCCAGCGCCAGGATCTTGTCGGGCCGGGTTGCCAGCTTGCGGTTGATCGCGATGCCGGTATGCGCCGATCCGGTGAACAGCACGCCATCGATCCCGTCATGGGCAACCAGGGCCTGCCCCTCGGCCGGGCCGCCGATCAGCAGCTGCACCACCGCGGCGGAAATGCCTGCCCGGTGGAAGCAATTGACCAGCAGTTCGGCCGTGGCCGGGGTCTTTTCGCTGGGCTTGAAGACGATTGTATTCCCGGCAATCAGCGCGGGCACGATGTGGCCGTTGGGCAGGTGGGCTGGAAAATTGTAGGGCCCCAGCACGGCCATCACCCCGTGTGGCTTGTGCCGCAGCGAGGCCGTGCCTTGCATGGCGTTGTCCAGCTTGCGCTGGGCCGTGCGCTCGGCATAGGCGCGGATCGAAATCTCGACCTTGTTGACTACGCTTTCGACTTCGGTGCGCGCCTCCCACAGTGGTTTGCCGGTTTCCCGGGCAATCACGGTGGCGAGCTTTTCGGCGTCCTTGCGCACTTCGTTGGCGAAACGGCGGACCAGCTCCATCCGGGTCGATAGCGGCTGCGCGGCCCAGGCCGGCCAGGCGCGGCGTGATCGCGCGACGATCTCGTCCACGTTGCCGTGCTGACCGCGCCAGAGCTCTGCCCCGGTCGCCGGTTCATAGGAGATCAGTTCACCCGTATCCATTTCACCACCTCTGCCGGCCCGCACAACCGGTAACTCGCGCCCTTAGCTACCCTATTGTTGTCTGAAAAGCTTTGCCTTTTGCCTAAGCAAGCCAACTTAAACCATCGGGGCAGGGGGCGCGCCCAGCGCTTCACCCAATCGCCGGATCGCACTGACGGTTTGTGCCAGTGGATCCCAGTCGTCGCGCTGGTCGATCGCGGCCCAGATGGCTTCAACCTTATCGACCACCAGGCTGGGGGCTGCCGCCTCCTGCCACAGGTCGTGGTCTGGCCCGCTGGGCGCAAATGCCTGCAAGGCACTGGCGAAGTCTCCATCCGCGTTCCGCCCGAAACGATAACGGTGAAAGAACGCATCGGGTGAGAGGCCCTCGGCGCGCATCGTCTGTTCGGCTTGGGCGATCAGGGCATAGTCAGCCTCAAAACCGCGCGATTGCAGACCCAGTCGCCACAGGAACTGGCGGGCCAGCGCGGTCTGGTAGAGCGGCCCGAACCGTTCCAGCGCGGCGATAAGCGGCGGGGCTTCGGCCACCAGCCGCAGCGCAACCGCCAGTTGCCCGCAATTCCAGTGCAGCGTTTCGGGCTGGCGACCGAACGCGTAGAGCCCGCCATGATCGAAGTAGGCGGCGGTAAAGCTGGGGTCCCACTGCGGCAGCCAGCGCCATGGGCCATAGTCAAAGCTTTCGCCCGAAATGTTCATGTTGTCGGTATTGAGCACGCCGTGGACAAAGCCCGCGGCCATCCATTCCGCCGCCAGCTGGGCCAGCCGCCCGACCACCTGGTGCAGCAGGATCACCGCCGGCTCGTCGCGCCCCGGTGCGTCGGCGGGCGGCGGCGGGGCGGGAAACTGCGTCAGGCAATAGTCGATCAGCGCGGCCATTTCCTCGCGCGATTCGAGATAGGCCAGCCGCTGGAACGTGCCGATACGGATATGGCCGTGGCTCAGCCGCACCAGCACCGCGGAACGAGTGGGGGACGGTTCGTCCGACCGATAGAGCTCTTCTCCGGTCTCGATGACCGAAAAGGTCTTGCTGGTATTCACGCCGAGCGCCTCTAGCATCTCGGTCGCCAGAATTTCGCGCACCGCGCCCTTCAGCGTCAGGCGACCATCGCCCTGTCGGCTCCACGGGGTCTGGCCCGAACCCTTGGTGCCCAGGTCAAGCAACCGCCCCGCGCCATCGCGCAATTGGGCAAATAGAAAGCCACGTCCGTCGCCCAGATCCGGGTTGTAGGTGCGGAACTGGTGACCGTGATAGCGCAGGGCCAGCGGCTCGGGCAGGTTGTCCGGCAGGGGCGCAAAGCGGCCGAAGTGCCCGGTCCATGCGGCATCGGTCAGATGTTGCAGCCCAACCGCGCCTGCCCAGCGGTGATTGCGAAAGCGCAAGGTGGCCTGCGGAAAGTCCGCCGCCTGCACCGGATCGGCCAGCCATGGGGCCAGCTGCATGATCGGCGTATCGGCTCGATAGGGGGCGACTTGCGGTTCGGCGCGCATCCGGCAATAGTGGCCCTTCGCACGAAGCGGCACAAGCGCCGCAACGCTGCATCAGATGCAATTAACCGGGGTCCGGCCAGAAAATGAACGAGTTTACCGACGGCTACTGGACCAGCCGCGATGGCTTGCAGCTTCATTATCGCGATTATCCGGGGCGCAAGGACCGGCCGCCGGTGCTTTGCCTGCCCGGCCTGACTCGCAATGCCCGCGATTTTGAGGAGCTGGCCCAGCGGCTGGCGGGTGAGTGGCGGGTGATCTGCGTCGAACTGCGCGGCCGGGGCGACAGCGCCTATGCCAAGGACTCCGCCACCTACAACCCGATGCAATATCTGGAAGACCTGGGCGAACTGTTTGACCAGGCCAAGCTGAAGCGCGTGGTGGCAATCGGCACTTCGCTGGGCGGGTTGCTGACGATGTTGCTGGCGGCAACTGCGCCCAAGCGGTTGGCCGGGGCCCTGCTGAATGACATTGGCCCCGAAGTGAACCCGGAAGGGATCGAGCGTATCCGCGACTATGTCGGCCAGGCGCGCAACTTCCCCACCTGGATGCACGCCGCCCGCGCGCTTGCCGAATCACAGGGGCCAACCTTCCCGCAAGCCACGCTGATCGATTGGCTGGCCATGGCCAAGCGGTGCATGGTGGTGGGCAGCAATGGCCGCATCCACTTTGATTACGACATGAAGATTGCCGAGCCGTTTGCCCAGGCTGATGGCGCCAGCAATGTCGATATGTGGCCGGCGTTTCAGGCCCTGGCCGGTCGCCCGGTCACCCTGCTGCGCGGGCAGTTGTCCGATGTGCTGACCGCCGCGACCTTCAAGAAGATGGCCAAGCTGCTGCCCGATGCCGAAGCGGTGACCGTGTCCAAGGTCGGCCATGCGCCCACCTTGGGCGAACCGGCCGCCGTGGCGGCAATCGACAAGCTGCTGGCCCGGGTGAAATGAAGCATCGCGGCCCATCCCCGCGGTTGCGGGTGCTGCATCTTCATTCCTCTTTCGATCCCGGCGGCAAAGAGATGCGCGCCGTCCAGCTGATGAATGCCTTCGGGCCGCAGGTGGCGCACAGCATCGTCTCGGCCGAGCCCGATGCGCTTGGTGCGGCCCGGCTGATCGATCCGGCAATCCCGGTCGATTACCCCGATTTTCCGCCACTCACCGGCACGCCCTTTCCACGCCGCCTGCAGCGCTTGGCCCAGGCCATGGCGGGCTATGATCTGGTGCTGACCTATAACTGGGGCGCAATGGATGCGGTTATGGCGCACACCGCCTTTGCCGAAGTGCTCCACCTGCCGCCGCTGGTGCACCACGAAGATGGTTTCAACCAGGATGAGGCTGAGCGCCTGAAATGGCACCGCAATCTCTATCGGCGGATTGCCCTGTTCCGCGCGCAAAAGCTGGTGGTGCCATCGCAGCGGCTGGAATATGTCGCCCGCACCGCGTGGAAACAGCCGGCAGCCATGGTGCGGCGCATCCCCAACGCGATCCCGGTCTTTGCCTATGGCCGCAAGCCCAGGCCCGATGCGCTGCCGCGGGTGATCAAGCATCCGGGGGAACTCTGGCTTGGCACCCTGGCGGGCCTGCGCGCGGTCAAGAACCTGCCGCGGCTGGTCCGCGCCTTTGCCCCGCTGCCGGATAACTGGCAGCTGGTGGTCCTGGGCGAGGGGCCCGAGCGCGATGCCATTCGCGCTGAAGCTGTGCGCCTTGGCGTGGGTCATCGGGTCCATTTGCCGGGCCACATCGCCCGCCCGGCCGAGGTTATGGGGCTATTTGACCTCTATGCGCTCTCATCCGACAGCGAGCAGTTCCCGATCTCGGTTGTCGAAGCCATGGCCAGCGGGCTGGCGATCGCTGCGCCGCGGGTCGGCGATGTGGAGGCAATGGTCGCAGGGGAGAATCGCCGGTTCCTTTCGGCGGCCAGCGATGAAGCGGCACTTGCCAAGGCTATTGCCGAACTGGCTGCAGACGGCGAATTGCGGGCCACCGTCGGCGCCGCAAACCGGGCCCGCGCCGAAGCCGAATATGATGAAACGACGATGATTGCGGCCTATCGCAACCTCTATGCCGGTGCGATGGGACGCACTGCCTTTCCCTGAATCGTTGTTCACCCGGCCTTCACCGGGGACAGCGCAGAGATCGGGCGTTGAAAAGGCCCACCCATCGGCTAAACAGCCCCACGTTTACCTCTAGTTTCTGAGTGAAAGTCACCGCCTTGGCCTTGCCTCCGTCCAATCGCCCCAATCCGCAGTCGAAGCCCGAAGAAGAGGCTAACCCTGAGCATGACGTCTTCCTGCGCGAAGTCGATGATGCGCTGCTGGAAGACGAATTCCGATCCATACTGGCTCGCTATGGCAAGCCAGTGGGCGGTGCTATCGCCGCGGGTCTGCTGGTCCTCGCTGGCTACCTGTGGTGGGACAGTTCGACCAAGCAGGCAGCCGGTGAGCGCAGCGAAAAGATGACGATCGCGCTCGACAAGCTCGAAGCGGGCAACATGCCGGCCGCGCTGGCTGATCTGGAACCGCTGACCAAGGACGGCACCGATGGCAGCAAGGCGGCCGCAGCGATGACCCAGGCCGCCATTTTGGTCCAGCAGGGCAAGACCGATGAAGGCGCCAAGGCCTTCGCCGCAATCGCTGCCGATGCCGGCGTGCCCCAAGCCTATCGCGATCTCGCAACGATCCGTGAAGTGTCACTGCGGTTTGATACCCTCCAGCCGCAGCAGGTGATTGACCGCCTGAAGCCGCTGGCGGTGCCTGGCAATGCCTGGTTCGGCAGCGCGGGGGAACTGGTCGGGATGGCCTATCTCAAGTTGGGTCAGCCAGACCAGGCCGGCCGCCTGTTCGCCGCGATTGGCAAGAATCCAGAGGTGCCCACCACGCTCCGCACGCGGATGCGGCAGTTGGCTGGGCAGCTCGGCTTTGACGCCGGAACCGATGACATTTCGGCGCCCGGCGCCGCGCAGCAATAACCCAAGTCAAGGATAGACCATGCAAGCCACACCGAATTCGCGCCGCCCGGTCTCTCGCCGGCTTGCCGCTCCGCTGGCGCTGGTGCTGGCAATCGCCCTGGCGGGCTGCGGTGCCTTGGGGGGCAAGGACAAGCCCAAGACACCGACACTGGGTAACCGCATTCCGATCCTGTCGCGGGTTGATACCGGCGCGAAGGTCGATCCGCAGCTTGCCAATGTCTCGGTGATCGTGCCTCCGGCGGCAGCCAATCCGGACTGGCCCCAGGCCGGCGGGACAGCCAGCAAGTCCTACGGCAACCTTGAGCTCGCCGCAAACCCCGGGCGTTCGTGGACCGCGCAGGTGGCCGGCTCGAACAAGAAGCAGCGGCTTGCCGCTTCGCCGGTCGTGGGTGGTGGCCAGCTGTTCGTGATGGACACGGCCGGCACGGTCCATGCGTTCGATGCCCAGACCGGATCAAGCCGCTGGAGCACGACTTTCGCGATCAAGGGCGATGGCCAATCCTCGGTCTATGGTGGCGGCGCCAGCTATGCCGATGGCCGGGTCTACATCACCACGGGGATGGGTGAAGTGGCGGCGCTCGATGCGAAGAACGGCGCAATTGTCTGGAAGGTCAAGCCGGCCGGCCCGCTGCGCGGATCGCCGACGATCGCCTTCAACTCGGTCTTCGTCATGACCATGGACAACCAGGTCTATTCGCTCAACGCTGCCGATGGCGCCTCGCTGTGGAATGAGGCTGCATCCAGCGGCCAGACCGGTGTGTTTGGCGTGGCCGCTCCGGCCGCCGGCCAGGGCACGATCGTTGCCGGTTTCAGCACCGGTGAATTGGTCGCCTTCCGTTATGAAAATGGCCGCCAGTTGTGGTCCGACGCACTCGCCCGCACCTCGCTTTCGACCACCGTTGGCGTGCTGACCGATATTGACGCGGATCCGATCATCGACCGCGGCCGGGTCTTTGCGCTGGGCCAGGGCGGACGCATGGCCGCTTATGAACTGGTCACCGGCCAGCGCATCTGGGAACTCAACCTCGCCGGGATTTCGACCCCGGCGATTGCGGGCGAATGGATCTTCACCCTCACGGATGACGGCAAGCTGCTGTGCATCCAGCGCGCCACCGGCAAGGTCCGCTGGCTGACCCAGTTGGCGCGCTACGAAAACGAGAAAAAGAAGAAGAACCCGATCTTCTGGACCGGTCCGGTACTGGCGGGTAACCGCCTGTGGTTCGCCAATTCGAACGGCCAGGTCTATTCGGCCGGGATCGAGGATGGCGCACCGGTCTCGTTCACCGACCTTAAGGAGCCGGTGACGCTTGCTCCGATCGTTGCGGGTGGCACGCTGTATATCCTCGACGATAGCGGCAAGATCAGCGCTTTCCGCTAAGTTACCGCACCTTAACCCCTGCCCGCTAGGGTGGGGGAATGGGTCCAATCCAGCCTGTCCGGTCTAAGCCGCCCGCCAGCGATGTATCCGCCACTGTCGGGTGGTCGGGCGTGGCGGGCTTGGCGTTGTGGATTCTGATCTGTCACTTCTGGCCAGACCTCGCGGCCTATTTCGGCGCAACGCGGCCGGTTGGCCGCTTGTCGGGTCCTTATGCCGCGCTGACCGGGCTGGTCGCGGCGGCGGGGCCGATGATCGTGGTCTCGCTGGTCAAGGACAAGGTTCACCGCCGCCCCTCCACCGGAATTGACTGGGGCCATGCCCGCCCGGTGTCGGCGATTATCGACGTTTCGATTACCAAGCTGGCCGGCCTGTGGGCGACCTGGGCGGTGATCGGCGGGCTCTATTGCCTGGCGCGGTGGTATTGGGACGGGCCCTATCTGCTGGCAATGGATGTGCTGGGCATGGTCGCGGTGCCGCTGTTCCTGCTTTCGATCCCCTATGTCATCTGGCTCGATCGCGTGCTGGTCGATCCGCGTGACGGCGCCTGGCATTTCGGCGCGCTGCTGATCGGCCGCGAACCGTGCGATCAGGCGCAGGTCCGGCGCCACGCGCGGGCCTGGGCGGTCAAGGGCTTCTTCACGGCCTTTATGATCTCGATCGTGCCGGGTGGTTTTGGCCTGCTGGTAGAGCCCGATTGGGCACCAATCCTCGGCAATCCGGTCCAACTGGCGGCGATGCTGACCACGGCGATGTTCGTGATTGACGCGCAGATCGGCACGGTTGGCTATATCCTGACCTTCAGGCCGCTGGATGCCCAGATCCGCAGCGCCAATCCCTTGCTCGCCGGCTGGCTGGCGGCATTGGTGTGCTACCCCCCGTTCCAGCTGATGCAGACGGGCGGGCCGTTGTTCTATCAGACCAACACCGCCGGTTGGGGCTATTGGCTGGCAGGGCACACCGGCCTGCTGTGGGCCTGGGCGGCGCTCCTGATCGGGCTGACAGCGATCTACGCCTGGGCCACGGTGGCTTTTGGCCTGCGCTTCTCCAACCTGACTTACCGCGGTGTCCTAACCAACGGGCCCTACCGCTTTACCAAGCATCCGGCCTATCTGGCCAAGAACACCTTCTGGTGGCTGGAATCGCTGCCGTTCCTGGTGGTCAGCCATTCCTTCACGGACATGGTCCGCAACGCCTTCTTCCTGGCCTGCGTCAGTGCAATCTATTTCTGGCGGGCGAAGACCGAAGAAGCACACCTGCTGGCCGAGGATCCGAAGTACCGCGCCTATGCCGATTGGATGGCGCAGCACGGCCTGATTACGCGGTTGTTCCTCCGCAGCGGACAGGCCCTGCGCGCGCGGCGCCTGGTGTTGCAACCGGCGGAATAGCTAAAGCGGTTCGCCGCGCTCCGCAGTAAAGCCGGTGACCTGGCGATCGAACAGGCCCAAACCAGCCCGTTCTGCGATCCAGCGCTGCATGTGCGGCGATTGGAAATGCGCGGCCAAATGCGCGCGGCTTTCCCAAACCTCGCTGGCTCGGATCAAGCCCGGTTCAAGCAGGTCTTCGGCATAGTTGTATTCGATGCAGCCAGTCTCGGCCCGGCTGGCTTGCATCACCGCAACCATCAGCGGCCGCGCCGTCGCTAGGTTCTCGGGCGGGATCCGAAACTGGCCGACAATGGCAACTGGCATCAAAAACTCAGTTCATAGACGCGGTTGATATCGCCGCCCCATTCGCCGTGGAACTTGTCGAGCAGGCGCTGGGCGGGAACCTTGCCGCTGGCGACAATCTCGTCGAGCGGGTTGAGGAACCCGGCCTCGGTATCGCCCATCGAGTTAAGCCGGTTACGCGAATTGAGCCCGGCCCGGCTGATCGCCAGCACTTCGGCGGCAATGTCCTTCAGCGTGCCACCTCCTGGAAGCGGCGCATCGAGGCCCAACTTCGGCACCGCGGCGCGCAACATTTCGCGGCCTTCCATGTCCCAGTCCTTGACCAGGTTCCACGCCGCATCGAGCGCGCCCTGGTCATAGAGCAGGCCCACCCAGAATGCTGGCAGGGCGCAGATCTTGTTCCACGGGCCGCCATCGGCGCCGCGCATTTCCAGGAAGGACTTCAGCCGCACTTCGGGGAAGGCGGTGGACAGGTGATCCATCCAGTCGCTCTCGCGCGGCAGCTTGCCGGGCAGGACCGCAAGCTTGCCCTGCATGAAATCGCGGAACGATAGGCCGGCGGCGTCGATGTACTTCCCGTCGCGGAAGACGAAATACATCGGCACGTCGAGCATATATTCGACATAGCGATCGTAACCGAACCCGTCCTCGAACACGAAGCTGGCCATGCCGGTGCGGGCCGGATCGGTATCGGTCCAGATGTGGCTGCGATAGGAAAGGAAGCCGTTGGGTTTGCCTTCGG